>Ga0316209_1000142_pt1 | contig 145195 bp, 133 predicted proteins | sample 6monopyrite_MG_FD_204945 | JGI IMG/M metagenome (GOLD analysis project Ga0316209, IMG submission 204945) | Microbial mat bacterial communities from mineral coupon in-situ incubated in ocean water Damariscotta River, Maine, United States -... | ecosystem: Environmental > Aquatic > Marine >... | reverse complement strand
GCCGCACCAGCCTGCTCGGGCAATGGTGTATTTTTGTCGGCATTGGAACGGATTTTCTTAACGCCATTTTCATGAGGCCGATCCATACCACTAACGTGCACGGGTTTTTAATACAATTGCCATTTTTGTGTGCACCTAAAATTAGCAACACGCCTCAAAATCTACCCTTGGTAATATGGAGTTATAGATTTTCGCCTTGGTTTGAGTTTTTCAGCAGACCCTACTTATCCCTCGGTTTATACCCAGACAACTCAAAAATGGTGTGGTGGTCTGTGTCATCCATCAATTCCACAATTGACACATCATTGTTAGCCATGTAGTTTTCAACTATTTCCCATCCAATCCAAGCGCCAATTCGCCCTGGACATTTATCTCCAATTTCATAAATACTAGGTCGCTCACTTAGAAATTTCTTCTTGATGAAATGATCCGTTTCATAGAGCAGTTGGTTCTCGATGAAATTCGCCCAAATGATTTCTCGGTTGGCATTGATGTCTTTCATTTGTTGGGGATCGTATCCGATCAGGATCGAATCAGGCGTACAGGGCAGCAGTCGGCTGGTGAGGTAATAGGTCTTACCAAAATCAATCATGTCCGAAAGTAAAGTTTGTTTCTTCCCAGCTCTCACATAATGTCCCGAAATAAATTGCATAACAATGGAAGGCAAATGCGCTCGATCATATCGTTTCAAAATATACGCCGCAATATCCTGGGGATCATAGGTAGCATTCGCCCCAATGAAATGATCCAGGCCAAGCACAATCAGCGAATCTGAAATAAACAAATCATTGTAAAAAACCGAAACTGCCGAATACACTTTTGGTGTTTTGGCGTTTGGATATAGTTGCTTGAGCCGGCCAAAGGCCTCCTCCAAGTCGGCTTCCACTTCATCCATTTTTTCAAATGCTCGCACAGATTCCTGGTACACCGTATCCACACTTGGGTGCTTGATTTGAGAGAAGATTTTCTCAGCCAAAATCGTATCGTTCGGGTATTGACGATTGTGCCAAAAGTATTGAGCGAGTTGAGGATATTTCTTTAGGTAAGCCACCACACCGCCCACCGACTCAGCGGCAAACAACTCCTGTTCTGTCCGGTTGATTTCCAGGTCGACTGCCGTTTCGAGGGGTGCAACCTCTCGGCAATTCTCCTGTCCACAACTTTCTATTAACAAAACAACCAAGATCATTAGGCCAAGTGCTCGCATACTGTGTATTTTTAAGCCCCAAAAGTACCACATATCATTATGAGAAAAATACTATTTCTTTCGACACTTTGGGGTTTCATTTCTTATCAGAGTTTTGCTCAGGATAGTGATTTTACCTTGGGTATCAAGATCGCCCCGGCCATACACTCCACCCGCGTACTCCTTGATGATCCAAACATCCTGATCTCCAACGCTGGATCAAATATGAAATTGTCATTTGGGCTGGTTGTGGACAAGCAACTTACGGATAATTACATTTTGAGTACGGGCTTGATTTATCTTCCAAAGCAAGTTTCGATAGGCATTGCACCCGATGATCCCGCTGGTTTCAATAGTGCGGAAACGTATAAATTACAATACTTACAAATCCCTGCCACAATCAAACTCTTCACTAACGAAATAATTCCTGACGCCAAAGTCTATTTTCAATTAGGGATGGCATTGGAAATCAAGGTGTACGAAGAAGCCGACCCAACCTTGGTTGAGAACGATCTGATCACCAAGTTTCAACCCATAAATCTCCCGGTCATTCTGGGTGCTGGTTTGGAATACAATCTGGGAATCAACACGGTCGCATTTGGTGGGATTTCCTATCATCGTGGATTAAACAACATTGTAAAAGAGTCTACATCCGTGCCCGAGTTAGAGATTCGGAGTACCGTGCTATCGATCGATATTGGGGTGAAGTTTTAAAAATCTCACGAAAGAAAGAATCTGAATTTTCAAATAATGCAGTAAAAAAGCTCTCAAGCTTTTATCTCGGATATTGAGCGAGGGGTGAAGCTGCCGAGCCTTACTGTAATTTTCAAGTTGTCCAAGGCGTTGGAAATCAGGCCAAGTGAAATACTCATGAGGGTTGAGCAGTTGATTTATAATCCTGATTAACCACGAATTCAAGATTTGTGTGTATTATTGTGTGATAGTTCACACAGTCATGGCAACAAACTTATCAATAGATCCAGAGTTGTTAGCAGAGGCGGTTAAAGTAGGGAAGCATCCAACCAAAAAGTCTGCTGTCAATGATGCGCTCAGAGAATATATCCTGAATAGAAAGCAGAAAGAAATCATCAAGTTGTTCGGCACCATAGAATACGACGAAGACTATGACTACAAAAAACTTCGTACAAGATGAGTGTTCTGGTTGATACGTCTGTCTGGTCCAAGGCATTGCGGAATAAGGGTGAGGAGGACAGAATTTTTATGAAACTCATCCAAACGAATCAAGTAAGAATAATTGGGGTAATTCGTCAAGAAATACTTTCTGGAATTAAGGATGCTGTCCAGTTCAAAAAACTACACGACAATTTGTCGGCGTTCCCCGATGCATTCGTTCCCTCCGATTATTATGTGAAAGCTGCTCAGCTTTATAACACCTGCCGATCCAAAGGTATTCAGGCATCACACATTGATTTCCTAATTGCTGCGGTTGCCATTGAGGAGAGTCTTGAACTCTATACCTACGACATGGATTTTAAAAATATAGCTACCGTTGTTCCTCTGGAATTATATCAGCTTTAAAAAACAAAAAGCCTCCCAATACGGAAGGCCTTTAGTCTACTTCTATTCTATACTAAACCCGCAGTGCGGGTCACACCTCAATCAACTCCCCATTTCCATCCAGCACATTGTACTCCGTAATGGCCAGTGAAGAATCTTCTACGAGCGTCACCCAACGCTGATACTTCTTAAACCATTTCCATCGCTTTGAAAATACCCCCCTGCTGAAATAGGCGTACAAAAATGGATGCAATGCAAGTGTAATCTTCTTTTGATTCTGACTTTCCAAAAGATGTGTCACCGTATGCTCAATGGTGTCACCAATCTGAATGGATGCTGTGATTTTTCCGGTTCCATCACATGACGGACATACTTCTCGTGTCGTGATATTCATCTCTGGCCGCACCCGCTGACGGGTGATCTGCATCAGGCCAAATTTTGAAAGCGGAAGAATCGTATGTTTGGATCGATCGTCCTTCATCACTTCCTTCATCCTGTCAAACAGCTTCCGCTTATTGCCGACCTGTCGCATATCAATGAAATCCACTGTGATGATTCCGCCCATATCTCTGAGCCGAAGCTGACGAGCAATTTCTGACGCAGCTTCTAGATTTACCGTCACGGCCGTGTCTTCCTGGTTGTCCTGACTATTGGATTTGTTACCGCTGTTCACGTCAATCACATGCATGGCTTCCGTATGTTCTACTATTAAGTAGCCTCCACTCGGGATAGTCACGGATTTACCGAAGGAAGTTTTCAGTTGCTTCTCCACACCCAACGCCTCAAAAACCTTGGCTTTACCCGTGTACAGTTTGGTGATTCTCTCCTTGTCCGGAGCAATTTTTTGTATGAAGGTTTTGATTTCTTCATACATTTCCTTGTCATCCACCGAAATGCTGTCGAAAGACTCATTGAGTACATCTCGAAGAATAGAGTTCGCTCTGGTCATCTCGCCGATTACCTTATCTCGGGGCTTGGCCTTCTTTAATTTTTGAATGCCCGTCTCCCATATTTCAAGAAGCTGACGAAGATCCTGATCCAAATCTTTCACCTCTTTGCCAATAGCAACCGTTCGGATAATCAAACCAAATCCCTCAGGTTTGATCGCCTGCATAAGGCGTTGCAGTCGCTTGCGCTCTGCATTGTCCGAAATTTTCTTAGAAATGTTTATTGTATTGGAAAACGGTACCAATATGAGGTATCTGCCTGCCAATGAAATCTCGCATGAGAGTCGGGGACCTTTGGTAGAAATGGGTTCTTTGACGACTTGCACCAGCACCTTTTGGTTCTTGGTGAAAACCTGACTGATCTTGCCCAGTTTATGTATGTCCTGTTCTTTCTTGAATTTAGCCAGCTTGCCGCTCGTGTCCTTTCGGGTGAGCACCATCTTGGTGTATTTATTCAATGATTGAACTTGAGGTCCTAAGTCATGATAATGTAGGAATGCGTCTTTCTCGTATCCGAGATCAACGAACGCTGCATTCAGTCCTTGCACCACTTTTTTTACAGTGCCTAGATAAATGTCTCCTACATTAAATGATTCACCACCGGAATCCTCGTGGTATTCTACCAGCCTTTTGTCTTTGAGTAAGGCTATCCGACATCCGCTGCGAGTTGAATTAATTACTAGTTCGTTACTCACGTTCGAATGTGTTTAAATGTCTATTACTTTTTCTTATGACGATTCTTTCTCAATCGCTTCTTTCTTTTGTGGGTAGAGATTTTATGTCTCTTTCTTTTTTTACCGCAAGGCATAATTTAATTTTTAAAGGTTTTTTACTTCTTAATTTTCCAAATATTCTGTTGCCAAAGCTCGGATCGCCGGGTTCACATCATTCTGAGCAAGCTCCTCCATAATCTTTTTTCCCTCATTGTTCCCTTGCTCTATCTGGCTCATGCCAAAATAAAACTGAGCCTCCAAATCCAAAGAATCAATGGCAAGTACGCTTTTGAATCTTTCTTCTGCTTTAGCGAATTGGCCAGACTGAATAGAAAGAAGTCCGAGGTTCTTGATGGTCTCTACATCATTCGGATTTTCTTCCAATAACTCTCGCAACATCTGAATCCCCTCCATCGGGGTTTCTGTTACCACCAGTGTCATGGCCAGTTTATTTCTCAATGAACTATTTTCGGGATCTTTTTCAAGAAGCGATCTAATTTCACTCCCTGCTCTCTCCCCCAATTCTCTCGCACTTTCCATGTCTCTGGTTCGCTGAAATGCCTGATAAAGCAAATCCGCAATCCGCCGCTCCCTACCCCCACTACTTGTGGATTTCAAATAGTCCACAAACCAAACTCCACTGTCCAATACTTGATAATCTAAGTACAGGCTCGCCAAAGAGTCCGCAAAGTTAAGTTTTTTTTCACTATTTTCTTCACTCCCCCACCTTGACCTAAAATACCTCACCTTATTCGTAACTTCCTCAGACATAGTAAAGGTATGTGTCTCTTCGACAGGTGACCCAAGCGTGTCATTTTCGACTACTGCTCTTGGTAGTTGAAACAGTAAAACGATCAGAACAATCCCCCCAAGAATTAGGGCTATTTGTGCTTTATTCATACTTTAATCTTGCTGCTGCTTTTTATTTTTTCCACAAACATTTTCGACGGCTTGAAGCTTGGGATATAGTGGGCATCAATCACGATGGCTGTGTTCTTGGAAATATTACGCGCTACTTTTCGCGCTCTTTTTTTATTTACAAAACTGCCAAAACCACGGACATAAATATTTTCTCCTTCTGCCATGGAGGATTTTACGATACTAAAAAAGGCTTCTACCGATGCTTGCACATCTGGCCTGTCGATTCCTGTCTTGTCTGAAATTTCGTTGATTACGTCTGCTTTGGTCACTAAAGTAAATTTTAAAGTAAGTGGGTGATGTTTGGGTCGCCAAATTTAGTTTTGTGTTTTCTATTTCCAAACCAATTCGTGATTAATTCTCATCCAATTGCTAAAAGTTTAATTCATTGGTACTCAGGAGCTAAAAGAGAACTTCCGTGGCGAAAGACCCGTGAACCTTATGTCATCTGGATTTCAGAAATCATACTCCAGCAGACCCGTGTGGATCAGGGACTGCCCTATTTCGAACGATTCATTGAGTCTTTCCCCAGTGTCCACAAACTGGCGTCTGCGTCTGAAGATGATGTGCTCGCCAATTGGCAAGGGCTGGGCTACTACTCACGGGCACGAAATCTCCATACAACAGCCAAGTATGTTTCCGAAAAATTGAATGGTCATTTTCCCAAAACCTATGCTGAGCTTCTCCGACTCAAAGGAATTGGCCCGTACACAGCTGCAGCCATTTCATCTATTTGCTTTGATCAACCAGAGCCAGTTGTAGATGGCAATGTTTTCAGAGTGGCATCACGGATTTTTGGGGTTGCTGACGATATTAGCAAAAGTTCTACGAGGAAAGTATTTACTGATATTCTGAAAAAAATCATCCCTCACGGCCAGCCGGGTGAATTCAATCAGGCGATTATGGAGCATGGTGCTACAGTCTGCAAACCACGGCCAGCTTGTGGTGAGTGTACTTTGAGCCAATTTTGCCACGCATTCAAAGAAAATCGTGCGACCGATTTTCCTGTTAAGGGTAAGAAAACGACAGTTCGTAATCGCAACTTATTCTATCTAGTATTGGAAAGGGATGGCCGTGTTCTAATGAAAAAACGAAAGGGCCAAGATATTTGGCAAGGGCTCTATGATTTTCCTCAAGCCGAGTCTGGGGAGATCAAAGTCGGAAATCATGCTCCTCTCGTGACTGACCCAATCATCCATCTGCTCTCTCATCAAAAACTTCATGTTCGATTTCTACGCTTTCCTGATCTCGCTCAACAAGAATTTGATAAACTAGCAAGAAGCTACACTTGCGAAGCGTTTTCTTTCAAACAAATAGTAGCTTTGCCCAAGCCAAAAGTTATTGTGGACTTTGTACAAAAAACATTTGGCACAAAAGACAACTAATATGGCAGGAGTTAACAAAGTTATTTTGATTGGGAATTTGGGCAAGGATCCGGAAATACGCTATTTGGAAAGTGGCACAGCGGTGGCGAATTTGACCCTTGCAACTACTGAAAAGTACAAAGATCGTAGTGGCAATCAGGTAGAAAACACCGAGTGGCACGATCTGGAAATGTGGGAGGGTCTTGCGAAGGTGGCTGAACAGTACCTAAAAAAAGGCAGCAGCATTTACGTTGAAGGCAAAATCAAAACTGATAGCTGGCAAGACGATCAGGGCAACAAAAAATACCGAACGAGAATTCGCGTACAGCAAATGACCATGCTCGGTGGAGGTGGAGGTGGAAATGCTGGAGTAGCACCTGCTCAAACTAGCGCTCCGGCAAGTGTGCCTCAAGCCAATGCGCCTGCTGCACCGCCAGCACAAAGTGACGCTCCGACTCCAGAAACTCCTGCACCAAAGGAAGACAACAGTATCGATGATCTTCCGTTTTAAGAACCAAACCCCAACTGCTTGGAAACATTAGACGATCCGTACCCCTGGGTTTTTCTTAGCAACGTCTCTTCTTTACCCGCCACTTTCTACATCTTCAATGGTGTGGGGATTTTCCTGCTATTGATTATTTCAGGATTGGTATCAGGTTCTGAAGTGGCCTTCTTCTCGCTCTCTCAGGAGCAAATCGATGATTGCGAAGCGTCCGATAAAAAAATTGACAAGAAGATTGCTCGGCTCATTGGCCATCCCCGGAAATTGCTCGCGACGATTTTGATCCTCAATAACCTGGTGAACATTTTCATAGTGACGATATCTACCTACGCCACCTGGCACGTAGTGGGTGGAGAAGCGACTGGCTCTGCTATTGCTATATTGACGGTTTCTATAACTGTACTCATCATTTTCTTTGGAGAAATCCTACCAAAAGTATTTGCCACGCAGAATAATCTGGGTTTTGCCAGAAAGACCGCTGGGTTTATTCATTTTTTCAATAACATTCTCACGCCACTTTCCTGGCTACTACTCAATACGGGTCGTGGATTAGAAAGCAAAATTCAGAAGCGTGGGTATAATTTGTCGGTGGATGAGATCAATCAGGCCCTGGAAATAACGTCTGATGATCAGGTGACCGAAGACCAAAAAGACATCCTGAAGGGGGTGGTCAATTTCGGCACGCTCACGGTGAAGCAGGTGATGAAGGCACGAATGGACATCACAGCGGTGGATATCGAAACAGACTTCCATGAACTGATGAACCAAATTAACAAGACCGGGTATTCGAGAATTCCTGTCTACAACGAAACACTTGACAAAATAGAAGGCGTACTTTATACCAAAGATTTACTCCCACACATTGAGCAAGCGGACGATTTCGATTGGCGAGGATTATTGCGCCCTCCTTTCTTTGTTCCTGAAAGCAAAAAAATCGATGATCTCTTAAAAGATTTTCAAGAAAAGCGCGTCCACATGGCGTTGATCGTGGATGAATATGGTGGCACGGAGGGGCTCATTACAATGGAGGATGTGATCGAGGAAATAGTAGGCGAAATCAACGATGAGTTTGATGACGAAGATGACGACATGCACACTAAAATTGATCATCAAACGTACATCTTTGAAGGTCGTACGTCCCTAACGGATTTTTGCAAGATCACGGGAATGAACGCCCAGGATTTTGAAACTATCAAAGGGGAAAGCGAGTCGCTTGGCGGGCTAATTTTAGAGATCAATGAAAAGCTGCCGCACGCAGGAGAGAAGATAGGATTTGATCGGTATGAATTTTCGATCGTGGCGGTGGATCAGAAAAGGATTAAACGTGTGAGGGTTTTTATTTCGTAAAAATGAAGTTACCAAAGTGGGTATTAGGTATTGGGTATTGGGTATTGGGTATTGGTCTACTATTGTCGAGCTGCGGCGGATCCTCGGACTACCTCCCCAAACCGAAGGGCTACAACCGCATAGATTTGCCAGACCATTCGTATCAAATTCTTCCTGATTCTTTTCCGTATTCATTTGAATATTCTGACCAAGTAAAGCTACTCCGAGATAGTTCGTGGATAGCCGAGCGATACTGGGTGCATTTGTACTACCCGGCGATGGATGCAGACATTCAGATCACGTACAAACCGATTCGGAATCTAGACTCGCTGCTCCAGGGCTATTATCATGATGCCTACAAACTAACTTCTCAGCACAATGTGAAGGCCTACTCTATAGAAGAGGTGATCAAAGAATTGCCCAACGGAAATTTCGCTTCTCTTTCGGTTTTACAGGGCGAGGTGCCCTCGCAGATTCAGTTTCATGTTTCTGACAGCACCACTCATTTTTTGCGCGGGGCACTTTATTTCAAGACTTCCACAAAAAACGACTCGCTCCGTCCCGTGATCGGTTATTTGCAGGAGGATATCTTGCATTTGTTGGAGACGTTGGAATGGAAGTAAAATTCAGGCTGTAAATTTCCTCAAGGCCAATCACATTGAGATTACCCACCAAGGCGAAGAAGATGTCATTCAGTATTTCGATTGGACGAAAGCTACTAGGCCTGGGCTCGAACCAAAATGTGTCAGCGTAGATTTTACTGTTTGGATGGTCGAAGGAATGGATCGTAAGACCCGTGGACTAGGTGTCACCAGACAAAAAGCGTGATCAAAGTGTATATCTCAGAAAAAACTGAAAGAGAAGAACCCTTAGGCATTTAGTCATCCTATGACTTGAGTCATGGGATGACTTCTGCTATTCTTGAGTTGGGTTAGGCGAGGGGTCGCTATCCGACCAAAATCAATATCGGACGAATTCAGCCCGCCTCCACAATCGCAATCTCTTCCTCACTTAGATCGTATAGCTCATAGACCAGCGTATCTATTTTCTTCTCCGTCTGCTCAATCTGTGCTTGAAGATTCCTTGCCTTGTCCCGCTGTTCAAAAAACAGATCCAACCACTCCCTTTGCTTTCTGGCCGGAATGGTGATCTCCGATTTCTTTAGCTCGGCCAGCACATCCACAAACTCCAAATCCCACAATTGATTCTTGAGCTTATTGCTCAGGGGCTTCTTCGGTGGGAAGTTGGAGGTGAGCAGCGTGAGGTAGGAGGTGCGGGAGTAGGTTGCACCCTTAACAAAAGAGATAGCATCCTCAACTAACTTGTTAAGTTCCTTTTTTCGCTTGTTCTCAACATTAGGAATCGGTATTTGCTCAAAATACTGAGGCTTGACTTCTATGTATCCACCACTACGAACAACGCAAATACTTTTCAAGAAAAACCAGCATACATTCGAGTTCAACACAGCCAATAGCCACAATTCTGCACACGGAAGAAAAACTGCCGGTGCATTCAAAAAAGCCTTGCTATCATCATAAGCAAACTTATTAGCCACCTGCAAATTGGGAAATACGATTTTGGGTTTCAAAAATTCGGTATAGTAGGCACAATTTCTTAGCTCCCACCAAAACTTCCCTTTGTCATACCTATTGCTGGCTTGCTTCTGATGCTTTTTTAGATGCTTGAAAAGTTCTGGAGATTCCTCCTTGAAGATTTGAGTGGCTTCCTCGTCACTTAAAACATCCTCCTCGTCTGTTGGTGTCCATTGAGAGTGTGTCCATCCTGATTTGAACATAACCATGTCCGATTCTGTCTCACCGCAGTACCATCGGGACATATCTTTTCCTTCGTAGACCGATACCAAATGCTTACCCGAGCTATCGCTTACAGACCCTTTACCCACAATGAAGCCTTCATTGTATCCGGTTTTAATTCCATAAAAACATTTACCGAAAATCTCCTTAACAGACTCAAGCTTTTCCATCTTGGCTAGTATCCTAGATTTATTCGAATCAAAGAACCGCCAATTGTTCGAGTCAAGTGACTCTCTTTTGAAAGTAGTGGTTTGAATTTCCAGTGGAGTAGCCGGGTTGAAATTTTTGGGTGTCACCTTGGCATATTCCACGTCCGGGTTTTCTGCCTTGGTCAGCTTTACGATCACGGGATAAGTGGTAGTCCCTGGAAATACATCAAGCTCACTTATGTCAACGAACAACGAAATATTGCTTTCTTGCAAAAACCCACGAAGTTTAGTACCAGAAGAGGTTTTGGAAAACTCATTGCTGATAAAGGACAAGTAGCCTGCATTGTTCAACATCTTAAATCCAAGTTCATAGAAATACGAAAAAAGATCAACCCCTTCCTTATGTACATCATATCTCAAACTGAAATATTCCTTTTGCCCCATAAGTAATTCCTGCCTCACATACGGCGGATTACCCACCACCACATCGAACCCGCCTACTCGCATGATGTCAGCAAATTCTATGTCCCATTGAAAAGCATCCTCACCTGCTACTTTGGGGTCATCGATCAGGCTGTTGCCCTGCTTGATGTTGTCCGTGAGTACGGCCAGACTTTCGGTACGATTAGCTGTTTTCAGCCACAGACTCAGTTTGGTGATCTCGATAGATTCTGGATTCAGATCCACACCAAAGAGATTGTGTAGGATGATGTTTTTCTTAATGATCCATTCGTCTCGAACTCCGTTACCGAAAGGATCTAACTCATCTTTGAGTAGTTGGCCAAATGGTGTGTTTAGTTTTCTCAGTTCTTCGGCAACTAACCTCTGCTCATCGTAGAGAAAGTCAAATACTTCCGTAAGAAAAGCCCCCGAACCACACGCTGGGTCAAGCACCTTTATGGACGATAATTTTGTCTGGTACGCTTCATAATACCTTTTCAATAGCGAGATGGTGGTATTGTCCTTTGTCCCCACCTCCATAAAATCTTCCTTGGTGGCCTCAGGGAGTTCGCTCACATCCAACTCGGTCAAAATCTCCTTTTTCCTATCTTCGAGCCATTCGCCGACCGCCTCTTTCACAATGTACTTCGTGACATAATCGGGCGTGTAGTAGATGCCATCCCTCTTGCGCTTAGACGCTTTTAATTCGGGAAGCTCCTCCAGCACCTGAGCATCCAATGGGCTCTGCTCCTGAATGCTGGCCTTCATTTCCTCCAAGTCAGAAATGGACTGCTCAAAAATGTGTCCGAGGATGTTCACATTCAATTGGCTATGAAAATCATATTTCATGGCAAATTCTACGAAAGGTAGAATCTCCTCGTCTCGTATTTTTAGCTCGTGAATAAAGTCATCCTTGCGAAACAGCCCCCCGTTGAATGGGGGTATTCGCTTGCGCTCATAGCCTTTGTCCAGTGCCGAAAACAAGTGAAGAAGCTGTGTCCAAAAATTATTGGTGGCTTGATCAAATGATTCCTCTGAGGATTTTCTGGCATTGGTGAGTACATCTCCTACCAGCCGCAGGTCTTTTACAAAGCAAATGAAAATGATGCGGTCAATTATCTTCTGCGAGGCGGCAAATAGCTTACGCCAATCGAGCTGTTTATTGTTTCTGTGAAGATTAAAAAACAACAACTCTCGCAAGGCGTGATATTCGGCATAGAAGGTGCCTGAAATTGTTTTTTGTTCGGCTTGTCTGTTCAGATAGAGTCGCTCAATCTGGGAGTCCTCTTTTTCATGGAAAAGTTGACCTTCATAAAGGAAGAACAAAAACTCCTGAAACTTATCCGCCTGAGAAAGCTCGCTGAGTGTGAAGGACTGATATTTATTAATATCCGAAGCTCGATAAAGTCGCAGCTCCAGAAAATTGGTGACGATTACCCACTTGCACTTTTCTCCAATCCGGTAGGCATAACTAAACCCCTGCTCCACGGGTGAACCTGCAAAGTTTTTTCTGTTTTGTTTTTTGTCAAGATTCACCTGAGGCCCTTTGATTTCCACAACTGCCCGAACATCCTCGGTCACCTTATCGTGGCTATCATGCGAAAAGTAGCCAAGAGAAGCGTCGGGTGTCTTTCCATCGAATTGGGTTTTTAGTTCTTTCTCCAGATGCCATGATCCGGTCAGACTAAAAGAATACCCGAGTACTTTGTTGAAAATATCCTGGATGTAATCGGACTTGATGCTTTCCTCTTTTCTTTTCAGGATTTTGCCGCTCTCAAAAGCTCTTCGCCATTTATCAATAGCGGCTCTCTTTTCTTCTATTCCTTTGACGTAGGACAGGAATGTTTTTATGCGAGTATCTAGAGTCTGAACTGACGGAAAAAGCATATGCGAAAATACCTCTTTGAATTAGAAACTTCCTTGTCATTTTCAAACATTCAAAATGAAAATGAGAATCAGCTTGTCGTTGGATATAATTTCCTCTTAAACATCTCAAATCAAACCCTCGCTGTGGGTAAATTAGCCACATGACTGGCTACTTCGCACAAAGCTTAGAGTTTATCAAGGGCATTGGGACTCAGAAAGCCGAATTGCTCAAAAAGGAGTTGGGCATTTTCACTATTGCCGACCTGATCCAGCACTACCCCTTCCGCTACGAAGATCGTACACGCTTTTACAAAATATCAGAAATCCCGGAAGCAGAATCTCACGTCCAGATCAAAGGGCAGATCACTTCCATGTCAATGGTCGGAGGACTAAGAAAACAGCGTCTGGTCGCCAACTTCACTGATGGACAATCTTCGATCGAGCTGGTTTGGTTCAAGGGGGCTTCATGGCTAAGGAAAAGTTTGAAGCCCGGGATTCCGTACCTACTCTATGGAAGACCTTCTCGTTACGGTAGGAAATGGAACATTGCCCACCCTGAGCTAGAGCCGATAACACCGGCCAACGAAAAAGCCGGGCAACTTCATCCAGTATATCACTCCAGTGAATTGCTAAAGAAGAGATTTGTGGATAGCAAATTTTTCAGTCGAATACTTCAAATCGTGCTCCCCACGGCTGTTCGTCATATCCAAGAGACGCTTCCTGTCACCTTGATTTCTCAGTACAAACTGATGGACAAAGTTTCGGCAATCGCTCGAATCCATTTTCCAGAGACAACTGCTCAATTACAAGAAGCACAACGGAGGTTAAAGTTTGAAGAGCTTTTTTATATCCAGCTTCAAATCCTGCAACTAAAAGGAGAACGAGATGAAAAACATGAGGGATTTGTATTGGACAACAGTCACCTGCTCAATGACTATTATGAAAAACACCTACCCTTCGAACTGACCGGAGCACAAAAACGAGTGATCAAAGAAATCTATGCCGATCTGCGGGCCGGTCAACAAATGAATCGGCTGGTACAGGGTGATGTTGGAAGCGGGAAAACGATGGTGGCTTTTCTGTGCATGCTTATCACCATTGGGTCAGATGCCCAATGTGCTTTCATGGCGCCAACAGAAATCCTTGCGGAGCAGCATTACAAAAATCTAAAATTGTATGGTGACTTGATGGGTCTTCGGGTGGCTATTCTTACTGGTTCAACCAAAACAGCCGAACGAAAAATCATTTTGAACTATCTCAAGGCTGGTGACCTCCATCTCATCGTGGGAACTCACGCTCTTCTTGAAGACCGGGTGGCTTTCAGGAAACTGGGCCTGGCGGTGATCGACGAACAACATCGATTTGGCGTAGCTCAGCGAGCCAGACTTTGGCAAAAGAACGAAGACGTGTATCCGCACATATTGGTGATGACCGCTACACCGATTCCTCGGACACTGGCCATGACTGTCTATGGCGATTTGGACATTTCAATAATCGATGAGCTTCCCGCAGGACGAAAACCCATTCAAACCAAGCATTATCGCGAATCAGGGAGGTTGAAAATGTTTGGATTGATTGAGCGGGAAATAAAAAAGGGGCGTCAGGTCTATACCGTCTATCCGCTTATCGAAGAGTCGGAAAAGTTGGATTATAATCACCTAATGGATGGGTACGAATCTATCAGTCGGCGGTATCCAAAAATGCCAATTTCTGTAGTGCATGGACGAATGAAGTCTGAAGACAAAGAATGGGAGATGCAACGATTTGTCAAGGGCGAAACCAAAATTATGGTGGCCACCACCGTGATCGAGGTGGGGGTGGATGTGCCCAATGCGTCGGTAATGATCATTGAAAGTGCTGAGCGATTTGGTCTGAGCCAGTTGCACCAGCTCCGTGGACGAGTGGGGCGGGGAGCTGACCAATCGTATTGTTTGCTTATGAGTGGCGACAAGCTCAGCGCGGAAGGCAAGACTCGTCTAAAAACCATGGTGGACACTTCCGATGGATTCAAAATTTCTGAGGTGGATCTGAAACTTCGAGGGCCTGGTGACCTGCTGGGAACTCAGCAAAGCGGGGTATTGGATTTGTTGGTCTCAGATTTAATGCGGGATGGCGAGATTCTCAAACACGCACGCATGGCTGCTCTGGAGATTCTGAACAAAGACCTGAATCTTCAACTTCCTGAACATGCACCTATCCGAACTCACATCAGCTCGTTAAGTAAAAATGTAGTTAATTGGGGTAGGATTAGTTAGGATTTGGTGAATTAGTAACTGGTTAAATAGTTAATTGGTAGAGTGGCTCGCCTTTATGGAAATTTTGAAACATGTATTATGAAAAACCAACACACAGCTCTTCTCAAAAAACAAATCAAAAAGCTTGATTCTCCGGACTTTGATCTGGAGGCATGGAAGGTATCTACCCAGCTATTGCTCAGTAATATGTATGGGGCATTCGATCAAAAGACCCTCACGATTCGAGATCTCAAGATCGACTACTCTAGCACCATGTTGCGTGACTCCAACGCAGATTACAAGCCCATGGAAACGTGCAAAAAGAAAGGACGTGAGGTGCTGGAATTGGTCATTGATGAATTAGAAATGGTGATTGTCCCAGATTCGGAACTCAAGCAATTGATCCACTCAGGTGACAAAGAGGCCCTTCTGGCCTATCTGAAAAAACAAAAAAAAGAACACCTCATCGAGTTGATGATGGAGATGCTCACAAAATGACTTGCTACTTCAGTACTGAAAAATCCATTGCCCGATATACGTTTTTAACCTTCTCAAGATCGACAGCATTCGTTAGTGTACCCACGATCAAGTAGTTGTTTTGAAAGATCACATATATTCTCCCCGTATTTTCCTGTTTGTCGAAATAGAAAACGCCGGACTTGTTGTCGTTTTGAATCACCTTCTTTTCTACTATTGCTTCAATAGAGTTGATTTTTTTCTTGACCTTGTCCCTCGCTTTCTGGCTTTCATCTGAGGTACCCAGAGCGGTGATCTTGAGTTTGAAAATCTTATTTCCAGATTCGTAATTTCGAGACACCTGCTTCACGCCTTTTTCATTCGTTCCTGTTTTTGCTGAGCCCGCCGCTTTGAAAGCCACAAATGAATCGGGCAGCATTCTAATCATTTTGGATTCAGCCTCAGATGGTTTTTTTGTTGTCTCCTGAGGTGTCTTCGCTTGTAAAGGTGCAGGTTCTGATCCATCAATCGGAAAGCCGAGTGTGTGAAGTAACTCTCTGCTAATCCCTAACCCTTCTGTATTTGTAATCTCTGCCCGAATCAGGTGTGCTTCTATTCTCATAAAAACACCACCCAATTTTGATTCCGATTTTGAATTATGAGTGAGTATCCCGAATTGATTTTCTCCCTCCACGACTTGCATTTCCAAACCAAATCTTTCTCCCATGTCTATCACATCCTGCACATACCCGTTCATCATTTCGATTTTTGCTTCGGTATCCACAATTGCAATGACCAGCTCAAGAACTTTGTCTCCAGACTTATACTCTCTTTTTCCTGCCAAAATACCTTCACTATCGGTTTCTAAGCTTGCTGAGCCTGTGGCCATAAATGGGCCGAGGTTATCTGCCAACATTTTTTTCACTTCAGCTTCCCTGTCTTGAGAAAGACACGAAATCACAGACAGAAGAAATAGGGCGGAAATTGCTACTACCTTTTTCATTTTTTATATTTCCTGCAATCTACTCAAGCAAAAGATATCTCTTATATGCCTCTGATGAATAAAATTAGTTAACACAGAGCAACAAAAACGGCGGAATGAGCGAACGAAAAATGGCTGGTTGGATGAAAATGTGAGGGCTATTGGATTTTGATGTTACGAGAATCCTCATCGTCCCATTCTTCAAATGGCAGCACGATGTTCAAGTTTTTCCCGTGGTAATTCGCCCGGATTTCTCTCTTATTTACTTTCGGTGACACCTCAATAGAGGCGACCATGAACGGTATATTAATTCCTTCCTCAAGATGCATCTGTAGGAAAATGAACAACTGTCCATCATGCATTTCCACTTTTAGGGATTTCCGATCCACTCCGGGTACTTTCACAGTGACCATGTAATGATCCTCAAGCGTGTACTTATGAATATGAGCCAAACTCATACCTCCATTGATGGTGTTGACCAAATCAGCTGATTCCGCCAAGGTCTTTATACTATCTAACTCCACTTTCATAGCTTCTTTATTCTTACTTCTACACAACCATAAATTCAACGCAAAAATTCAGTTTTAATATCTAACAATCCGTAATAAATTTGATCTCTCGTTTGAACCCGCGAAATTATGAAAAAACCTGCCGTCGGAATACTTCTTGTCCTTCTCGGATGTGTCTTTCTTGTAGACAACCTTGGTCTGGTAGACGGATTGTCCCGTTACGTTTTCGCTTTTCCAAATATCCTGATCGTTATTAGCGTTGCGCTTCTTTTATCTGGAAAATCTAAAGCCGCTTTGGTTCTATTCCTTGTAGGTGGTTTTTTCTTGGTCAACAAATACTTTCACTACGATATGAGCACCTATTGGCCTGTTATTCTAATAGTTATCGGTGTGTTTTTCATCCTGCGTCATATGTCCTCCGGGGATTCCAATGACGATGAAATTGATGAGGTGAGTGTGTTTTCCGGTACGGAGAAAAAATACAGTAGTCAGGCATTCAAAGGGGGGAAAGTGACCACTCTATTTGGTGGCACAGACTTAGACCTAAGAGAAACAACCCTGACAGAAGGTGCGAGCATTGATGTCTTCACGATGTTTGGGGGGACAGAATTGACAGTTCCAGAAGATTGGAATGTACAACTAGATGCCACCGCACTGCTAGGAGGAATAGGTGATGAGAGAAAGGTTATCTCTTCTGATGGCCCAAAAATCCGAATAAAGGGATTTGTGATGTTCGGTGGGGTGGAGATTAAAAGTTAGTTAACCTACCCTTCCACTTTCACACCCTTCCAAAAAGCCACATACCCTCTGATGTTTTTGGCCAGCTCACTGGTTTCTGGATAATACCAAGCGGCATCTGTGTTTTCCTCGCCCTTCACGGTGAGTGAATAATAACTCGCAAGCCCTTTCCATGGACAAGTCGTGTGCGTCTCGCTTTCTGAGAAATACTCTTTGTTGATAGAATCAGCAGGGAAATAATGGTTGCCTTCTACGATCACCGTGCGGTCGCTTTCGGCTAGGATTTGATTATTCCAAATTGCTTTCATAATTGTTGATTGGTTTGAATAAAGATAAACCTAAACGGCTCTCTCTGGGTTCGTCCCAAACATAAATAATATCCTTTCAGATGGATTCTGTCCGAGACATGACAACTACAAAACTACCTCCTCAAACTCACTAAACGCTCCCTTTGGTACATCCATCAAAACCCTAACGTCCGTCAAGTCTCGCTCTCCTCGATCATCAGACAATAAAATCCCTCCCATCTGCTGATAATTTCCCCATGGTCTTGTGAATGCTGCCACCGAATCTTCGTATGATCCATAGTAGGCCCATTGGGTAACCAACTTTGATTCTTGGTCAATCCAAACCTCATATTTATTGTCGGGGGGTATCGCCCACGTCTTGGAATGTCATGGTCAGCACATCGGACGATTGTCCGCTCAATGTTGTGTCCGCTCTGGAATATTTCAGCGTAACGCCTGAGTCTTTCAATTTGAAGGGCATCACCAGCCAATACGAATCGTTGATCCAGACACTCTTGCCTCTCTTCAAATACTTCTCAACAGAATCCACCTGAGTCAATTCCTTGCCTTCCTGCCAAGCTCTACCTTCCATGTTGCGCACATTCATCAAAATTTTCACCTCCTGCATCAGGAAATCTATCCGCACATCTCCCGTCTGTTTATCCCAAAGGAGTTTGCGAGCACCAAAGAAATTCCACGCCAAATATCGGGTATCGTTCCATGCTTGACGTCCACCCATAGCCATCATGACCTGATCCGCTAATTCAATCGCCATTGTGTCGGATTCAGCAATATTGAAATTCTGTCCAGCAGGATTTGCAAAAACGATTTCCTCCTCTGAGGCCGCATCTTTTGTTTGTTCATTGGTAGAAACAGAACAGGCGACCAATAGGCCGCCTGTAATGATCAAAATGTATTTGGAAATCATTATTCTCCTTCTTTAAACTTATCCACCCGAGACTCAGGCGCCTTTCGAGGGAATACATTGTCCTCCGTGTTCACATCGGCCGTCATCTTATTCGGGTCAACCACGATTTTGACAACTTCTTTGTCTTTCATAAAAGTCTTGGTCACCTGATTTTCGTTGGCTCTCCAAATTTCCGCCGGGATTGTTTCCAGTTCTTTGGTACCATCCGCATAGGTCCACTCCACAATAATCGGAGACACCAGCCCACCAAGATTCTTAAACTTCACTTGATAGAACTGCTTCCCTTCCGTCAAGCCTTTAATCTGATCGTTCGGAACATCCATCATGTATTCGCCTGTATAGGTTGTTGGTGTCACAACAAATGTCTCCGCCTGCGCACCAAAATCGAGCATGTCACTATTTTCGTTTTTCTTGATTTTTCCTTTCACATTTCTTGTCTCCAGATCATTGTCCTCAGACAGCATGGTGAACCACTTCACTTCATCAACTGACACATCCACATGATCGGTGGTGTAGAACCAACCTTTCCAGAACCAATCCAAATCCACGGCAGAAGCATCCTCCATGGTTCGAAAAAAATCTGCCGGACTGGGATTCTTAAACGCCCATCGTCTTGCGTACTCTTTAAAGGCATAATCAAACAACTCAGGCCCCATCACAACTTCGCGAAGCAGGTTAAGAGCTGTCGCTGGCTTACCGTATGCATTATTTCCAAACTGTGTAATCTGCTCAGAGTTGGTCATAATTGGTCGGATAAATCGCTTATCGCCTTTCATATAGTTGACCATATTGGCCGCTGGCCCTCTTCGAGAAGGATAATCCGGATCAAGTGCCTGCTCTGTCAGGTATTGCATAAATGTGTCGAGTCCTTCGTCCATCCACGTCCATTGACGTTCGTCTGAATTGATAATCATTGGGAAATAATTGTGCCCTACTTCATGGATGATAACGGAGATCATACCGTACTTCAATCGATCCGAATAGGTACCGTCCGCGTTTGGTCGTCCGTAATTGAAACAAATCATTGGATACTCCATCCCGATACTTGCCGTATGCACAGAAATCGCCACCGGATATGGATAATCAATCGTGTGTTTGGAAAAGGTCACGAGCGTTTGAGCCACAGCTTTTGTGGACCATTCTTCCCAAAGTGGATTTCCTTCCTTCGGATAGTAAGACATGGCCAATGGAGAAGTTCCATTCTCTAGCTTTACTGCTTGTGCATCCCAGATGAATTTTCTTGAAGCACAGAAACCAAAGTCACGCACATTCTCCGCTTTGTATTTCCATGTTTTCGTTCCCGTTACTTTTCCCCGGTTTCCCTCTTTGGCTACAGCCTCAGCTTGTGTAACAATGATGACTGGTTTGTCATACGATTTTTGTGCTTGCTTATATCTTTTTACTTGATCCTTGGTTAAGACCTCATCCGCATTCTGAAGTAGGCCTGTTGATCCAATGATGAAATCCTCAGGAACTGTAATATCAACTTCGTAATCTCCAAAGGTCAATGCGAACTCACCCCTTCCTAAGAATTGTTTGTTTTGCCATCCTTCGTTATCCGCATACACAGCCATGCGTGGAAAGAATTGAGCAATCGTGTAGAGATATTCATCTTGTTCTTGGAAATACTCAAGACCTGAACGTCCTCCGTTCAGCATTCGATTATTGATGTTGTAACTCCAATCAATTTTGAAAGATGTGCTTGCCCCAGGTGCCAGCGGGGTTGGCAAGTCTATTCGCATCATTGTTTTGTTCACCATATATTTAAGATCCTTGCCACTCGCATCCTTTACGGCAGACAGTTTAAACCCGCCATCAAAGTCGTTCACGTACCCGTTCAACGACCGTGTGGAAACAGAGTCTCTCATTTGAGATCCTCGTCCAGTAAGCGGAGAATCAGATGTTTTTGCTCTCATATTCTGATCCAACTGAAGCCACAGATACCTCAGCTCATCTGGCGATTGATTGTAATAAGTGATTGTTTCCTTCCCTGAAATTGACTGATCCGCATCATTCAGAATCAACTGGATTTTGTAATCTGCTTTTTGCTGCCAGTAATCTTTACCGGGAGCACCCGAAGCTGTCCGATAGGTGTTTGCCGTAGGCAGGTCTGACCCAAGTTGTTCAAATTTTCCCTTCCAGGTAAAATCAACATCCGCATTCGGATCTTGTGCGAATGCCATCATTGTGACAGCAAAAAAGGTTAGTGCTAATACTTTCTTCATTTTATATTATTGATTAAAAAATTCTTACCAAAATACCGCATCCATCATGAGAGTAAATGCTGCGCCCGCAACAATAGATGAGACGATCATTTTCCAATCTCGCCGTAGCACGCCAAAAATGGAGACGGCAAGAAAGGCAATTGCTAAAAATATCGCAACGATTATTATTTGACCTGCTTCTAAGCCTACATTAAAGGCAAATAACTGGCCTATGATGGACTCGTCTTTTCCAAGAATGGCTTGTAGGTAATTGGAAAACCCCAACCCGTGCACCAATCCAAACAATCCGGCAAGGACATAATTAATGTTCAACTTTCGGTGATGTATAGATTTTTCATCCACCAAAAGATTGGTTATGGCTGTGATGAAAATGGTGACAGGAATAAGAAACTCAACCAAGTCCATGTTTACCGCAATCAACTTAAGGGTGGCCAGTGCCAGTGTAACTGAATGACCAATCGTAAATGCGGTAACCAGTATCAAGACTTTTTTCCAATCAGAAATTTGATACCGTGCCGCAAGGGCTATGATAAATGCAATGTGATCATAGGCCAGCAGATCAAGAATATGATCCAGGCCTAAATCAAAATAAAAAGCAAACTCCGACATACCACTTATCCGTTTTGTTTTTTCCTTCTTGTACCTCGTTTATACTTTTGTCGTACAAATTGAAAGTTGCAATAGTATGACATTTCTGACAATTCTTTTTCTTAGCTGGGTTCACCCATTCCACATCAGTGTGACTAACATCTATTATAAAGAAAAGGAGAAGGTGATGCAGGTAGAGCAGCGCATTTTTCTTGATGATCTTGAGGAAGCCTTGCGCGACTATTCTGGCAACCAGAAATTGGATATCATCGAAGATGATCAAAAAGAACTAAAGGAATTAATTAAAAAATACCTTGATGAGAATTTTTCGGTGGTAATAAAGGGCAAGCCGGTAAATCTGGTCTTTCTGGGCATGGAGCAGGAGATCGATCAAAATGTGCTTTGGTGCTACTACGAAGCAGAGAAGGTGAAGAAATTTGAGTCTTTCGAAGTGATGAATTCTACGCTTACCGAGAAATTTTCCGATCAGGAAAACATCGTGCATTACGATCCGAAAGGAAATACCATAAGTGAGCGGGCGGGGATAGGTAAAGTGTGGTTGGCTTTTGAAATAGAAAAAAACTAAAAACCTTTCCCGCAGATTTCGCAGAGCACCGCAGATTTTTGTTAACGCCCCCTCTGCGCAAATCAGCACTACCAACGGGCAAAAATTAGACAAACGGATTCACAACCGTCAAGCCATCAGGTTCACAACCGTCAAGCCATCGTTTTTTTTGGCTTTTGAAATAGAAAAAAACTAAAAACCTTTCCCGCAGATTTCGCAGAGCACCGCAGATTTTTGTTAACGCCCCCTCTGCGCAAATCAGCACTACCAGCGGGCAAAAATTAGACAAACGGATTCACAACCGTCAAGCCATCAATTTTTTGATTGTGCTACAGGTCTTCGGTGTAGAGCTTTTTGCACTTGGCTTGTAGAGCGGATGCCACGATCTGCGCATCGTAGTAGGGAAGTTGGTAGCGATCTTGAATTCGCATGCCCTCGTTGAAAAGCTCTTTTGTTGGTAATTTTTTCCACATTGGATAGATATAGGTTTCCAAAAACAAACACAGTTTTTCTGAGAAATTGGCTGTTTAAACTTGTATGTTGTAACATTCACAAATTCCTGAATGACCTGATGGCTTACCACTCCTATTTTCTTTTGTAGGCTCTCCAATATCACATCTCGAGCCACCGTCCCTTTGCCTGAGCCAGAATCATCTACAGCGTAAACGAACAGATTGGTGTCTAAAAAGATTCTATCAATCATTCATCTCATCTCTGGTGAATTTCTTTCCTGCTACGGCATGAGCAGAAATTTCATCGAACACTTGCCTTAACCGCTCTTCGGCTGCCGATGCGTCAAAAGTATACTCCTCCAACCATTCCCGAAACCGACTGTTGAGGGTGGTGTTCTCGCTTCTGGCTTTGCTGCGTGCCTCCTCAATCAAATCCTCATCAGCACTTAATGTTATATTTTTCATTGTGCACTTTTATCGTGTACACGACAATAGTGTGATTTGGTTGAAATTCAGCTATGAACTTGCCACTTTGTCCCATCATGCTTCAGAAGCGAGACATGGTCTACGTGAAATTTTGTGGTGAATTTCCTCGTCACAAAATACGCCCTCGCCTCATAAAACATCGGCTTCTTCAGGTCTCGAAACGCTATCGTAATGTGCGGACGAAACACCTGATCCTTGTAATTTGAATTGAGGATTTTGAGGTCAGATCGGCAATGTTGGACCACTGACTTCTGAAGCTGGCGAAGTGATTCGTTTTCCTCCACATTCACATAAACAACTCGGGGCTCAAAGAATCCAAATCCGTTTAGTTCAACGCAAAAAGTGATAAACTCTTCATTCAATCGAGCCATCATTTCCATCAACTCCTCCTTTTTTTTATCCTTCCACCGAAAAGGCATGTGCATGGTGATATGACCGGGTGATTTCAATGCCATTTTGCTCTTGAACCGTTCGGCCACCTCGTGTTTCAGGTCTGTGATTTCCTTCAAGACATTGGGCGGTGGGATGATGGCAATAAAGTAGCGTGATTCGTTCACCTTAGCAACTCTTCCATCACCTCCCAATATTCGTCAAAGTCCGACAAGTCATTGTGTTGTCCGTTTTTGACTGCCACAAATCTCGCCTTGGCAGTATCGAGACTTTGATAGAGCTTGAAGCCCGAATCATGAGGAACAATCTCGTCCTCTATCCCGTGGATAATCGTAATCGGGCAGGTGGCCGTCTTCAATGACTCGTAGTTATTGAAATTGAATTTAAGAATTCCGTTCATCGGATAAATCCATCCGGCCCTTCTCCCTACATCACCAACGCTATAAAAAGGTGATTCCAAAATTAGCTGAGCAGGGGCACGGTTTCCTGCTAAGTGGCTGGCAAACGATGAACCCATCGAACGGCCATACAAGGTGATTTTTTTCTCTGGCCATTGCTTAGCTAGATGGGTATAAATTTCCTCAGCGTCCCTAAGCATTTTTTCCTTTGTTCGCTCTCCGGTACTTTTTCCATACCCTCGAAAATCCATTACAAATACATCGTATCCGTATTGGGTAAGTGGCGATACAATTCCTCCCCACCGATCTAGGTTGCCAGCATTACCATGAAAATATAGAATGATCCCTTTTGGGGCTTCAACTTTGAAATGAAGGGCATTTAGTACTGCTCCATCTTCCATGGTTAAGTTCAGCTCCTCAAAGGGTCGGTCAAACGAATACGCATAATCTTCAGGCAAAGGTTTGGGTCTAAAAATGAGCTTTTCCTGAAACACGTACAGGCCGATTCCCACGAGTAGATAGAGGCCAATTAGAACAATAAAGATGATTTTAAGGGTTGTCAATGTTTTGGTAATTGGTTAATTAGTTGACTAGTTAAATAGTGGTTTCTCTTTTGGTTTCACCGTGAATTGGAATTCTTTGCTAATCAAATGAAGTTGTAACGCGAGGAAAATGATTGACTTTTGGAAAATTTCTTCATTGCCTACTGTCTTTTGTTTTCTTGCTTTTGTCAAGCATTCTTCCTTTTAAAATTCAGGCTTGTTTCATTAGGATCAACATCTGTCAACCCTTCAGAATTCACTATTTCCTCCAGCATCCGGTGATAATCCACGAACGTATGGAGATTGTTGTGGCCTCCACCAACTACCGGATAAAGACGCGCAAACTTCGGACTTTTTTTGGCCAACTTTATGCTGTTTCTAAAAGGGACTATCCGATCACTTGTCCCGTGAATTATCTTAATCGGGCAGTGGACATACTGAATCCATTTGTACGTCCTAATCTTGAACCGAACCACCATGCTTGGCAAAATAGGTAAATAACGAGAAGCCATTTTCATCATGCTGTAGTAGGGCGATTCCAAAATGAGCATCCGCGGATTGTTTGTACTCGCCAGTTTCGTTGCAAAGCCCGAACCCATGGATCGGCCATAAACGATGATGTGTTTCTGATCCACCTTACTTTTTATGATGTCATACACATGTTGGAGGTCATCCTTGATTCCACGTTCTGTCCTTTTGCCCGTACTTTTTCCAAACCCCCGATAATCCACCATGATTACATCATAACCCAGTCGATTAAAATCGGTGGCATATTTTCCCCAACCTTTGATGGAACGAGAATTTCCTTTCAAATAAAACACCACCCCCCGGGGACGCTCAATACTAAAATGAACCCCATTAATATTGACCCCATCGCCCATGTCCAGGTTGTGCTCAGTAAATTTTTGATCGTAATCAAATTCAAAATCCTCAGAGAGCTTCTCTGGTTTGAATAAAAATCGCTCCTGCATATAGTACATCACTATATTGATCACGATGTACACCGACACGGAAATGATGACAATTGTCCAAAACATGCGCTAAAGATAGCAATTGAAGAACACTGAAAAAGCATCTATATTTAAACCCTCGAAACTATAATCTATGAGAACACTAATAAGCTTCCTTTTCCTAGCCACTTCTTCCGTTTCATTTTCCCAATCGATTCTGGATTTCACCTCCTGAATGAAGAAACATGATGGATACTTCACCTATTACTATGATCCTGGAGCTGGGCGAGTCTTTCTTGAGGTTGCCAATGTAGACCAGGAATTCCTATATGTAAATTCTCTAGCCGCAGGTATTGGCTCCAACGATATTGGGCTGGATCGAAATCAGCTTGGAGGAGAGCGTGTGGTGAAATTTGAAAAGTACGGCCCAAAGCTCCTCCTTGTTCAACCAAACTTGGATTATCGGGCGATCAGCGAAAATAAAGATGAGGTGAATTCTGTTGCGGATGCATTCGCCAAATCTGTTCTTGCCGGCTTTGATATTTCGCTCACAAATGAAAATACCCACCTAATCGACATTACAGATTTCCTTTTGAGGGATTCGCATGATGTGTCCGGTCGATTGAAAAGAAACGATCAGGGAAATTATTCGATTGATAAAAAACGATCCGTGATTTACGACAAGGGGCTTCTGAATTTTCCTAAGAATTCAGAGTTTGAGGCGCTTCTTACTTTCTCGGGTGAACCGAAAGGTGATTGGATTCGATCTGTGACGCCCACTTCCAACTCGGTGACGGTTCGCACCCATCATTCATTTATCGAATTACCGGATGATGACTACACACCAAGGGTATTTGATCCGCGATCTGGTTTTTATCCCATGTCCTATCAAGACTATGCCACGCCCATTGAAGATCCACTTGTTAAGCGGTTTATCTATCGGCACAGACTCGAAAAGAAGGATCCTAACGCGGCGCTGAGCGAAGCGGTTGAACCGATCATTTATTATCTAGATCGTGGCGCTCCTGAGCCCATTCGCTCGGCGCTGATGGAAGGTGCAAGGTGGTGGAATCAGGCCTTCGAAGCTGCTGGTTATAAAAATGCCTTTCTGGTGAAAGTATTACCAGAAGGTTCGCATCCGCTGGATGTGCGCTACAATGTAATCAACTGGGTGCATCGATCTACCAGAGGTTGGTCGTACGGTAGCTCAGTCTCCGATCCCAGAACAGGAGAAATTATCAAAGGACATGTACTTCTGGGTTCTTTGCGCGTCCGTCAGGATTTTCTAATTGCTACAGGTCTGTTGCAGCCTTATGAAAATGGCGCAGAAGTTTCCACCGAAATGAAGGAAATGGCTTTGGCCAGGTTGCGTCAATTGGCAGCTCATGAAGTGGGGCATACGATTGGGATATCCCACAATTTTGCGGCGAGTGTGAATGGCCGAGCTTCGGTAATGGATTATCCTCATCCGTATGTGAAAATGGATGAAGCTGGAAACATTGACCTGAGCGAGGCATACGATGACAAAATCGGCACTTGGGACAAAGTGACTATTGCTTATGGCTATAGTGAATTTCCTGAGGGAGAAAACCCTGAAAAGCTAAACGGCATTTTGAATGACGCTTTTTCGTCAGGATTGAAATACATCACCGATCAGGACGCTCGCCCATCAAGTGGTGCACACCCAAGTGCACACCTCTGGGACAATGGAGAAAATCCAGCCGACGAGCTGAATCGCATGATGAAAATCCGTCGAAAAGTGTTGGATAATTTTTCCGAAAAAGCCATTCGTGAGGGAATGCCCATGTCTTCTATTGAAGAAGCTCTTGTGCCAATATATTTGTTTCATCGCTTTCAGGTGGACGCCACGTCAAAAGTGATTGGGGGACTAGAGTACACCTATGCTGTGAAAGGAGATGCGCAGGTGGTTCGATCGCTGATTCCAGCCAGAAATCAGATGCACGCTCTTGATGCACTCCTGGGAACGATTGAGCCAAGCGCCTTGCAACTACCAAATGATTTGATTGGGAAAATTCCTCCTCGTGCTTTTGGCTACAGAAGAAGTAGAGAAACCTTCCAATCCAAAACAGGTGTGGCGTTCGATCATCTCGCCGCTGTGGAAACGGCAGCAAATATTCCGCTACGATTCATTTTCAATGTTGATCGGGCAAACAGGTTGCTCATGTTAAAAACAGAATCCGCATCTCAACCGGGGTTTGACGCTATTTTAGACAGAACTATTGAGAAAATTTGGAGTGAAAAAAATGGAACTATTCAGCACATTGTACAATCCCAAATGCTTGATCGTCTCATGGGGCTGGCAGTAAATGATCGAGCCTATGACGATGTGCGGGCAATCTGTTTTGATAGATTGAAAAAGCTGAAAACTCGTGTCAAAGGAAAAGAATACAAAGAGAATTCCTTTTACTCGTATGTAGAAATGAGGATTAGTCAGTTCATGAAAAACCCTAGAAAATTCAAAGCTGAGCCTGTGATCAAAGCGCCAGATGGCTCACCGATTGGGAGTTGTGATTTTTAGCAGATATTGCTGAATAAATTGACTAGTGCCTGTAAACCGGCGATGCTCCCACAATAAAAAAGCTCATGGATTTTGCCTCCCTATATTGAGAAGTAAGTTTTTTCTTAAACTTCAATGTTGCACCGGGATCAATATATTCGTATATGGTGAAACTATCTGATGCTATAAGTGTTCCTGTTTTTGAATAAAAATTAACTCCAATTTTTATGTCCTTAAAAATGGCTACTGAACTAACACTTGATATTGACCCTTCAATGACAGTTTCATTAATCAAGTTTACCCACCAACTTCCGTCAACGTCCAAGTAATCCTTGGGACTCTTCAATTCATTCATTTGAAGGTCATAAAATAATTCGTCAGCGTCTTTTTTCTTCGGACTTACATTTGACTTTCTCTCTATTTGAGAAATTTCTTTCTCTTTCGATTCTAGTTTTCTGTTTTTCGATTCAAGCTCTTTGTTTTTTGATTCTAATTGCTGTTCCAATTCTTTTTCACGGTTCGATTTTTTGTTGCTCTCTGAACAACTAACAAAGAGAATTAACAAAATAATTTTGGCGATGCGAATCATATTTCAAGGCTTTAAACACAGATGTAAGTCAAACAAATCTAAACATATTGTGCCAGTTTACTTCTGAACGAAGTATCTCATCGCCATAAAATGATTCCTTTAAAAGAAAGGGTTTAAATCTCTATTCCTAAGAACTGATTCACTAGTTCACCAATTAACTAGTCACTAAACCCTTAAAATGGTGTTCCAGACCACACCACCACCAGAGACCAACAAACCCTAACGCTTCTGTGTTTTTTCTAACCACAGAGATCACAAAGAAGACACAAAGATCACAGAGAGTTACGAATTTACGATTGCTCTGGCTTGATTCATTAAACACACTTTTCCTTTGTGTACCTCGGTTCTTTCTTCGTGTCCTTTGTGGTAAACTTTTTCTTACAATCGATTTTGAGTAGATAAACAATACTGCAACCAGCCTCCGGGGTATGGAATTCTGTGTTTTCGTAAACCGAGAGCTAGTTCACTATTGAACCAATTTACCAATCACTACCCCCCTGATGCTCCGGCTTCACTAAATCATTGACCGTCTTCACTGGATTAAATGTAATCAGCGGCACCTCCACAAAAATGGTGTTCCAGTCTGCCATACTCCCATTCCAGAGACCGGGAAGTTCCAGTGCTTTTATGGCTTGGCCATTGTACGATTTATGAGAAATGAACCCTGTATTCGGGTCACGGTATTTCATCAAATCAAACTTCTCGCCCTTATAGTTCTTCACCCCACACACTAAATCTACGGGATTGAAATGCGTAGATTGCTTGAAAATTGTCTCCTGATCAGCCTTACTGTGGTCAATCTGTGCTGACTCAACAATTTGGAGGCTTTCATTTCCTTTTTTGTCTCTAACCCAGAAAGGACCTCCGCCTGGTTCTCCTTGATTTCGTACCATCCCACAAACTCGGATTGGCCGATTGAGTTTTTCCATCACCCCAGCGTCAGAGAGGTCTGCATTTAATCCCAATCCCATAAGAAGAACTCGTCCTTCGTCCAACACGTCCCGCCCAGCCTCGTTTTGTTCCAATACATCAAACGCCCTTTGCTGATAGTCCAGTAATACTCCAGCCAAGACCTTCTTGTATTTGATCGTATCCTCTTTTAATCGATCGGATGCCACATTGTCGATGTTCTTGATGAAGATTAGGTCCGATTCCAAATGATTCAGATTTTCCAATAGTGCCCCATGTCCGGCAGGTCTAAAAAGTAGTTTGCCATTTTCACCTTTGAAGGGTTCATTTTTCAAATCAACGGCGATCGTGTCTGTAACGGAGGTTTGTGTGCTATACGAGATCTTAAAATCTATCGAAAGGTTTTTTGCGGCATCCTCCAGGTGTTTTTTGAATCTATCGAGATGTGCTGGAGAAACCGTAAAATGAAGTTTTACCGTTCCCAGTTTTTCTGCATAGCCCACCCCTTCTGCCAAATGCTCCTCTGCTGCCGTTCTTGAAAACCCTTCATAGGAATGAAAGGGAAGCAGTCCTTTTGGAAGCTGATCTATTCTCCTTTGATCAAATAGCTCCGATAAAATATCTTCTTCATTTGAACCCCTCAAATCAAATGAGAACTTATTAATATTCTGAAAAAAAATCTTTGATTGTTCGTTGGCCTTTCGGTTGTTTTTTAGCTCCAACAAATCCTTAAACATCCGAGTGGCCGCCCCAGAGGCCGGCACAAATTTTTCGACACTGATTTCTGAGTGCTCATAGGTTTTTACAAAACGATCGATATCTGGATTAGAAAAAACGCTAATTCCTGTTCCTTTTTTTGTTGCGGCCGCTAATTCAAGCATCGGGATTCCATTCCGAAAAATTTTCAGCTGTGCTTCAATCTTACTTGCTAATTTCTGATTCACGTTTATAAAATGTGTCGCAAATATGCTATGAAAGCCGTTGAATTGTTCGACTTATTCTCTTGACATTTTGGTTTATAAAAACTTATTTACATTTGGTAAGAATTACACTCGCTAAACCACCGAGCACTCATGGCAACCGACTTACTCAAATTCGCTCCCAGCTTTTATGGAATGACAATGGTACCCAAAGAAATTTGGAGAGAATACGGATATGCCTTGTTGTGCATTGCCGGATCAGACGGTGATGTTTCTGACCCTGAGTTGGAATGGTTGATTATCGATCTGGCAGAAAGCCTACAGGTGGACGAGGAGATCATTGGCGATTGGGAAGAGTTTGAATACGAGGAGGCGGATTTGGAAGAAATCTTCTTTTCGTTCAGGCATGCTTCTTTTGCCAATTTCAACAAGCTCTTGATTTATGATGCCATCCGAATGAGTAGTGCAGATGGTGATTATGCGGAAGAGGAAAAAGAGAGTGTGGCACAGGCTTGCAAAATTCTTCAGGTTTCCAGAGAGGCACTCGTGTCTATTGAAGCTTTGGTGGACATAGAGCAAGCAGCTCACAAACTTCGGCTCACGGTACTCTAAGAACCCGTTTGGAAGAACCCGTTTGGATTTTGTCATAAGAAAAGGCGTGCCCGAGAACCGGAACACGCCTTAATCACCAACCTAACCTAAAAGAAAGTTCTTGTCGGAGCATTCAACACAGTCGTTTGCTCCTTTCTATTCCTTTAACTCTTTTCCTCTAAAATTGTTGCTATCAAAAAGTAAAATAATCCTAGAAAAAATTTCCGCTTCGTTCCTTCCTTCTTCTACTTTTGCACTCCTTATTTTAAACAACAGTCTTGACCTTCCAAGAGTTCATATCTTCTTACAATGATAGCCCTTACCTCCAATCGGTTCGCGATCTGCTTTCAAAGAAAACAAACCTGAAAGTCAAGAACATCGCGGGCAGTTTTGATGCTGTTCTTGCGGCCTCACTCTCCCGATCGCATCAATCACACTGCCTTTACATCATGTATGACAAGGAGGAGGCTGCATACTACCAAAATGATTTGCAAAATTTTGTTAAAAGTGAGGATGTGCTTCTTTTCCCCACCTCGTATAAGAAACCCTATCAATACGAGGAAACCGAAAACGCCAACATTCTGCAAAGAGCCGAAACGTTGAATCTACTGGCCAGCACGGAACATCCATTGCACATTGTGTCTTACCCTGAGGCTCTCTTAGAAAAAGTGATTAATAAAAGATCTCTTGCTTCCAATACGTTCTCGGCAAGCGTTGGAGAAAAGCTGAGTATTGATTTTGTCTCTGAACTTCTCTCCGAGTATGATTTTGAAAAGACTGATTTCGTTTACGAGCCTGGCCAATTTTCTGTTCGTGGTGGTATTATTGATGTTTTTTCATTTGCCTCGGACTTCCCCTATCGTCTTGAGCTGTTCGGTGACGAAATAGAAAGCATTCGCCTTTTTGACCCTGAGACCCAGCTGTCAAAAACGGAACGGCAAAAGGTAGCCCTAATTCCCAACGTCCAGACCAAGTTGATGCAAGAAGAACGTCAATCCTTTTTGAAGTTCTTTCCAGAAGATTCGCTCATTTGGGTTAAGGATTATCGCAATACGCTTGATATCGTTCAGCGGGGGTTTGACAAGGTTTCCGAATCGTTTGAAGAATTGATGGAGATGAGTGATTACACGCAGGTGATCTCTAACCCTGAAGTTCTTTTTGAAACTGGAGAATCACTGGAAAACCAATTGGCACCTTTTCAAAAAATTGAATTCGGAAAACAATTCTACCTAAAAGGAGAGTCGTTTTCTTTTCAAATAAAGCCACAGCCTCATTTTCACAAGAATTTCAATCTCCTCACTGAAACTTTCCATCAATCCCAATCTCAGGGTCACAAAAACCACATTTGCTCAGATAGTATCCAACAACTTGATCGTCTTTCGACCATATTCGAGGAAATAGACAACACTTCTCATTTTGATCCAGTCATTGGAAGTTTGAGAGCGGGATTTATCGATGAGCAACACCAGATTGGTTGCTACACAGATCACCAGATTTTTGATCGATTTTATAGAACGAAATCAAAACCTAAATTTTCGAAATCAAAATCCCTCACCCTACGCGAGCTCAAGACGCTGCAACCGGGCGATTACGTCGTTCACATAGATTATGGGGTGGGGCGATTCGCTGGGATGGACAATGTAAAGGTCGGTGAAAATACTCAAGAAGCTATTCGGCTCATTTATCGAGATGATGACTTGCTGTATGTGAGCATTCATTCGCTTCACAAGATTTCTCGATACTCGGGCAAGGAGGGCACACCTCCCAGCATCAACAAACTTGGCACCCAAGACTGGGAAAACAAAAAGAAGAAGGTCAAACGGAAAGTCAAGGACATAGCGAAGGACTTGATCCAACTATACGCCAAACGAAAAAATGCGCCTGGATTTGCATTCACTGTGGATGACTACCTTCAGGCCGAACTAGAATCTTCCTTCTTGTATCAAGACACGCCAGATCAGGGTCAGGCCACCATAGATGTGAAACTGGACATGGAGAAAACCTACCCGATGGATCGGCTGGTGTGTGGAGATGTGGGGTTTGGGAAAACTGAAATCGCTGTGCGTGCTGCGTTCAAAGCGGTGAACAATGGGAAACAGGTAGCGATTCTGGTGCCGACCACCATTTTGGCCATGCAACACTTCCACACATTTGACGCACGGCTGAGGGATTTTCCGGTCACCACTGATTACATCAATCGGTTCAAAACCACCAAACAGATAACAGAAATCAGAAAAGGGGTCAAATCCGGAAAAATTGATATCCTGATAGGAACACATCGGATTGTGAACAAAGACATTGAATTCAAGGATTTGGGTTTGATGATTATTGACGAAGAACAGAAATTTGGTGTGAAGGTGAAGGAAAAATTGAAGGAGATGAAGGTGAATGTAGATTCGCTCACCCTCACCGCCACACCAATTCCACGAACGCTGCATTTTTCACTGATGGGCGCTCGGGATTTATCCATTATTTCCACGCCTCCTCCGAATCGGAGACCTGTTACGACGGAAGTCTTAGAATTCGAAAATGAAATTATCCGTGACGCCATTAGTGGCGAAATCAGAAGAGGAGGTCAGGTCTTTTTTGTCCACAATAGAATTAGCGACATTGAGCAAATAGGCAATCTTATTCTTCAGCTCGTTCCAGATGCAAAAGTCATCATCGGACATGGCCAAATGGAAGGCGCCAAACTCGAAAAAGTGATGATGAAATTCATCAATGGTGAATGTGATGTTTTGGTTTCTACTAATATCATTGAGTCTGGACTTGATATTCCCAACGCCAACACGATAATCATAAATCGAGCGAACATGTTTGGTCTCTCTGACCTCCACCAAATGAGAGGTCGTGTGGGTCGCTCCAATACCAAGGCCTATTGCTATTTGCTCACTCCGCCAGGAAGCACATTGAATGCCGAGTCCAGAAAAAGGCTCATCGCCCTGGAAGAATTCTCGGATCTTGGTGATGGATTCAAGGTGGCCATGCGTGATTTGGATATTCGTGGCGCTGGAAATCTACTAGGAAGCGAGCAAAGCGGGTTCATCACAGACATGGGATTTGAAATGTATCATAAAATTCTGGATGAGGCTGTTGCTGAATTGAAGGAACAAGAATTCAAAGACCTCTTCGAAACTACTGAAATAGAAAATGCCAAACAATTGATTCAAGACTGCACGGTGGAAACCGATCTGGAAATTCGTATTCCTGAAGAATACATCTCCGATATCTCCGAACGGCTCAGCACCTACACGTCTTTGGACACTCTGAAAAACGAAGAAGAACTCATACCTTATGTGGGCACACTCAAAGATCGTTTCGGTCCACTTCCTGAATCTCTGGACAATCTTATCGAATCTGTTCGCCTCCGATGGTTAGCAATTGAGCTGGGCTTTGAAAAAGTGTTGATCAAGAATGAACGAATGAAATGCTACATCCCCGCCAGGGATCAGGTTTATTTCCAATCCCCGGTTTTCGGAGGAATACTTACTTTCATACAAGCAAATGCCCAAATTAGTAAAATGAAAGAACACAAGGATCGACTCATTATTTCGATAGACGAAATCACCTCAATTGAAGCGGCCATGAGTTCGATGAGTGAAATGGCTAGACGTCACGTTGAAAATATTGGTTAGTCAGCACAATAATTAGATCATATTTCAATTAAAGTATTGTAGAATTAAACACAGAAATGTATTGTCTTTAAGGGCTATTATTGGAATATTTGTGTTTATTAGTAGTTTGAAGCGTTTCAAAACAAAGAAAACAGGTATGAAAAATTTTGTGAACGCAGCGAAATCGGCTGGAGTATTCCTGCTCGCTGCAACTATTCTTAGTGGGTGCAATTTGTTCAGCAAAGGCAAAGGCACCCCAACAAGCTCTGATCCTAAGGGCTATAGCACCACTACAGGCTTGGCATACAATGATGAAGATAGCCCCAACAGCTTTCAGGTTGGTGAGTATTCTGGTCAGGCTGATGGGCCTAATCTCATTTTTATTGAAGGTGGTCGTACAGTTCTCGGAACGTTCGAAGAAGACATTCTTCATCTAGGTGATAATGTAGAGCGCACAGTAACTGTCGCTTCCTTCTACATGGATGAAACAGAAGTAGCCAACATTCATTGGCAAGAATACGAACATTTTATCAAGCTCGATTCACAAGAATACTATTGGAGAAACAACCTTCCTGATACGACCGTTTGGTCAAAAGACTTAGCCTACAACGATCCTTATGTAAACGCCTACTATCGACACGCTGGTTTCAGGTTTTTCCCTGTTGTGGGAGTGAACTGGAGACAAGCGGTCAATTATAGCAAATGGAGAACATCCATGGTGAACATGAAACTTGCTATGGAAGCTGATCCTGATGCCTTCGCTGGTGGTGGTGGTGGTGGATTTGCTGGTGCTGAAGATCCAAATGCAGGCGGTGGAGGGCTCTCTTCATCTGTCGGAAATGTTGCTGCGCTTCAATCAGGAATTGCAATCCCTGGCTACAGACTTCCAACAGAAGCTGAGTGGGAATATGCCGCTCAAGCACTTATCGGAACTCAGTGGTTGGATGAAAACCAAACACACAGAAGACTTTATCCTTGGGACGGTCATGCGCTAAGAAACCCTTACGGAAAAAGCATGGGGTATTTTCTTGCCAACTTCAAAAGAGGAAGAGGTGATTATGCTGGTATCGCCGGTAAACTTAATGATGGAGCCATGGTTACAACCTACGTTTACGACTATCCTCCAAATGATTTTGGATTGTACAACATGGCTGGAAATGTGAACGAGTGGGTACAAGACGTGTATCGCCCTTTGTCTTTTCAAGAAATGGATGATTTGAATCCTGCTAGACGAGATGCTGTGAATGACCCTCAAGCTGACTATAACCCGGCATACAATTTCATCGGAAACGAGAAGCCTTATACCAAAGCTCAGTGGGAGAAAAAGACGGGGCTTCAAAAGTCCTTTGATGATGCTAACCCTCCAATGAAGCGACTTAGAGTTTACAAAGGTGGGTCCTGGTCTGATGTTGCTTATTGGATGTCACCAGGAACGAGAAGATATGTCTTCGAAGATTCAGCCACATCAACTATTGGATTTAGATGTGCCATGATTAGAGCCGGTACTAACTACTAAGAATTCATCTCAGAAATATTTAGAGGCCTCTTGACACTACGTCGGGAGGCCTTTTTTATTTCCCTGCTGCTAAGGCCGCAATGGTTAAGGAGGTCGGTTCGTACTTTGCCACTTCATCGCAGAATGTGCCAAGCGTCGCTCCAGTAGTGATCACATCATCGACCACAAGAATATTTTTCTGGTACACTTGATCCGGATCCAATACATCAAAAACAGAATGAATATTCTTCCATCTATTCAATTTATCCTTCCTTGTTTGAGTGGTCGTCTCTTTCGCTCTGATGATTGTTTGAGTGTCCACCGGGATTTCCATTGTTTCACCAAGGCCCTCCGCAATTCGATCACTTTGATTGTACCCGCGTGTGCGCATTCTATTGGCATGGAGGGGAATAGGAACGATTAAATCTATTTGTCCCACTCGATTCATCATTTCTTTTCCAAATCGCTGACCCAACCAAACACCCAAGCTCTGCTTTCCCTGATATTTCAATCCATGAATCAATTTCTGAACAATACCGTCTTTTATAAAATCCAAGTACGCATAAGCACCAATCACTTTGGGTTGAAACGCAAATTTCTTCAACAATTCCGCTTTATTTGCTAAATATTGACTCTTCGGTAAGCTCAACTCACAAGTAAGGCATAGGTGTTCTTCTTTTTTGGTAAGACCGCAGTTGCAATTGATACAAACCTTCGGGTAGAGAAGGGAAAGAAAATCTGCTAATTGTGATTGCATAAATGTAATATACAAAACCGCTATGGTTTATAAAAAAGACTTGGAACTACAGCAGAAGTGGGCAAAACTCCTCAGCTCACTAAGAGACACATTGGGAAAGAGACCCAAAGATCTTAATAATGTGCTTTATCTCATTGGTATACAAGAACTCGGCAAGGGAGTGCTTGATTTCAGCAAAGAAGAAAAACAAGATTTAATGCATATCGCCATTTGTAAAGTTCTGTCACTTGCAAGTTTCTATGAACTGGAAGGACGAGACGAAGATGGGTGGCCACATTGGAGGCCTACAAGCAAGCTTCCCCGTCTTGATGTCACAGAGCAGGAACATTTGCTGAAAATTTATGTTGTAGAATACTTCGAAAAGGAGCTTAAGTTAATTCTTTGATCTTATCTTCCGTTTTTCCGTAAAACCTATTTATGTCTCTAAAAGAGAAAATTGAACAGTTCAAACAAAAGTCCTATCGGACAACAGGAGTTGGCGGAATTCTCATAACCCTGATTTTTGCTGTTTCTCTTTTCTTTGTGTTGGCCACACTCGAATATTCATTTTGGTTTGGTACAGGAATAAGAACCTTCTTCTTCTACCTCCTTCTTCTTTCTGTTTTGTGGTTTCTTGTGGTTAAAGTTTTGAAACCATTTCTGTCGTACTTCACTATTCTCAAACAAGACAATGACGAAAAAACCGCACAGCGCTTAACCCACAAAATTCCAGAGCTAGAAGACAAGCTAATTAACTATCTCCAATTGGAAAGACAAGCCAAAAGCGATCTTGCCAAAGCAAGTATTTCTCAAAAAACCAAAACTATAAGCCGCATTGATTTCGAAGAAGCAATTGATGCAAAGAAGAATGGAAAATATGGCAGGTATTTAATTATCCTCATCGTTTTCTTTGGGTTGGTTGCTTTTATAAACCCTCCCTTGATCAACGACGGAGCGGAAAGACTCCTGCTCCACAATACACCATTCGAAAAGCCGGCACCATTCAATTTTGTTGTCTTAAACGATTCACTTAGCACTTTCTATCATCAAAGTTTTGAACTCCGCATAGAATTGGAAGGTGAGAACATTCCAAACCACATCAATCTCATAACTGAAGCACGAACGATAAAACTGAAATCCTCTACTTCGAGTGTGTTTACATACTTGTTCGAAAAACCAAATCAGGAAGTCATCTTCCAATTGGAGGCCGCCGGGTTTACCAGCAAACCTTATGAACTAAAACTGCTTAGTAAACCAGAATTGAAACTCATGTCTGTGAGTCTAGACTACCCGGATCATACTTTAAAGAAAGATGAGACGATTACCAACAGTGGAAATATCAGTGCGCCAGAGGGAACCTTGGCAACTTGGTCATTTGACGTTGGTGCTACCAATCATGCCAAGTTTTATTTCGAGGATGATACGCTAACTGCAAGTCGCATTGATGAAAACTCATTCTCCGTGACCAAGAAACTCAGAACCAGCGGAAATTACAAAATTGAGTTGCAGAATTCCTACACGACAAACGAATCTGCACTCAACTACCACCTGAATATTGTCCCTGACGAGCTTCCTTCAATTAAAATAAATTTTCTTCCCGACACAGCCTTTTATAAATACGTTGTGATAACAGGAGAAATCGAAGATGATTTCGGCTTCCATTCGCTAAAGCTTCACTATGAGATTGATAAAACCAAAATATCGAAAAACATTTCGATCAATAAAAACAACAAAAAACAAGGCTTCTATACTGAATGGATTGCGGATACAATTGCCTTTGAGGATCAACTCACTCTATATGCTGTTGTTAGAGACAATGATCAACCCGGAGGTTTCAAAGCTGTTAAATCCAGTGTTTATACCTTCGATAAACCCAGCCTTTCAGAGCTTGCCGAATCAATAGATAAAAAATCACAAAGTGCTGAAGACCAACTGGATAAAACCTTAAAAGAGACCGAGGAATTAAGAAAATCTTTGAAAGAACTGGCTGATCGACTCAAAAGTGAAAATGAACTTGGCTGGCAAGAAGAAAAGATAATAAACGAGAGTCTGGAACAAAGAGAAGAATTGGAGAAAATGCTCGAAGAACTCCAGAAGAAGCACGAAGATTTACTCAAGTCCAATCAAAATTTTGAGCAAAGCGAACAACTCAAAAAGAAATCCGAGCAATTGGACAAGCTCATCGAAGATTTAATGGATGAGGAAACTCGTCAACTCTACGAAGAATTGCAAAAGCTAATGGCAGACAAGAAATCTGCCGACGAAATCAAAGATAAAATTGAGCAGATCAGCCGACAAGAAAATCGAATGCAAAAAGACCTGGAGCGTACTAAGGAACTCTTCAAACGAATGAAAATCGAGAGCGGTCTGGAACGAGCCTCACAGCAGTTGGATTCTCTCGCTTCTGAGCAGCTCGAACTATCCGAACATCCTTTAGACTCCAGTTCAATTCAATCGCAAGAGCAAATTCAGAAAGACTTTGAGGAAATAGCTGAAGACCTTGAGGAATTGGAGAAACTTAATCAAGAACTCGACCGACCCGAGCCTCTAGATGATTTCAATTCGGATGAAAAGGACATTGAACAAGAGATGGATAATGCCAAAGAGGAAATGAAAAGTGGGGACAAGAAAAAATCTAAAAAAAGCCAACAAAATGCAGCACAAAAAATGCAGCAAATGAGCAAAAAGATGCAACAGATGCAAGCCGGCATGGAGATGGAAGTCATGCAAGAGAACATTGAGCAACTTAGAAAAATCCTGGACGATCTGATTCGGCTTTCGTACAGGCAAGAAGGTATCCTTCAAGACTTCAAAGGCGTAAATGCCTCTGATCCTCGCTTTCTCGCTCTTTCTCAAAATCAAGTTAAACTCAAAGAAGATGTGAAGGTGATCGAAGACAGCTTGATGGCACTCGCAGGACGGGTGGTTCAACTCTCCTCTTTCATTACAAAAGAAATAGAAGATGTGAACAATCACATGACTGATGCAGTGACACAAATCAAGGAACGTCAGAGAGGGCGAGCGCTTTCGCACCAGCAGTTTTCTATGACTTCAATGAACAATCTGGCACTACTGCTCAACGATGTGTTACAGCAGATGCAAATGACCATGTCAGAAGCCATGGGAAAAGGGAAAGGTCAACCGAAAGAAAGCACACTCCCGAGCCTTGGCGAAATGCAAAAACAACTCGGCGAACAAATGAAACAGCTCAAGGAGGGGGTAAAATCAGATCCAGGAAAATCAGGACAGAAACTTTCTGAAGAGCTCGCCCGCATGGCAGCAGAGCAGGAGATGATCCGGCAGCAACTGCAGGAAATGAAAGACCAACTTAATGGCCAACCGGGGGGCAAAGAGGCAGGAAGCGAACTACAAAAAGCCATTGAACTGATGGAAAAAAATGAAGTAGATTTGGTAAATAAACGATTGACTCAGCAACTATTGAATCGTCAGAAAGAAATAACCACACGGATGCTCGAAGCAGAAGACGCTTTGAAAGAACAACAAAAAGAACCGGACAGGGAAGCCGAAACAGCCAAACGACGCGAACGCTTCTTTCCACCTAATTTTGAAGAATACCTTCAGAACCGAAAAAAAGAGATAGAATTGCTTCGCACTGTGCCAATTGATTTAAAACCTTTTTATAAAAAGGAAGTAAACGATTACTTTAAACGTCTAAGCGAGAAACAATAAATGAATACCATCAACATAGACATACCATCCTTGCCCGAAAATATTCGGATCGTAGAGAGTTTCATTGACAATGTTAAAGATAAGTATTCGCTCAGTGATGACGTCTATGGTAACGTCATGATTGCCGTGACAGAATCCGTTTCCAATGCCATCTCTCATGGCAATAATGGAGAGAAGACGAAAAACGTCTCGCTTACGATGGTACTCGAAGACAGTTCAATAAAATTTACCGTTACTGATCAGGGTGCTGGATTTGACTTCAATAACCTCCCCGACCCTACTTCTCCCGAAAATTTAGACAAGCCTGGTGGTCGTGGCATCTTTCTGATGAAGAACCTTTGTGATGAAGTAAGTTTCTGCGAAGAAGGTAATTCTGTAGAATTGACATTTTATCTGTCTTGACACCAAACATCTTCTTTGCTTCTGATGACGCCTCCTTTCATTGGCAAGACGAAAGGCTGGTCATCAATTGGCTTAATCAAATTGTGAAAGCAGAAAACACGGAGATCACCTCTCTTTCCTACGTATTTTGCTCTGATCCGAAACTGCTGGACATCAACAAACAGTACCTCAACCACGATTATTTTACTGATGTAATCACTTTTGACCTTTCCGATACTTCGGAAATCGAGGGGGAGATTTATATAAGTCTCGACCGAATCTCAGCGCATGCCGAGGAATATGCCATTTCCTTTGAGGAAGAATTGTGTCGAGTGGTGGCACACGGCCTCCTTCATTTGTTGGGCTACAACGACAATACCGAAGAGCAGAAACAAGAAATGCGTGACAAAGAATCCGTCTGCCTATCTTTGCTGCCAGAAGTTCCACGTGGAACTTTAACCCAAAAAGAATAATTAGAAATTCTATCCGTGTTCCACGTGGAACACATCATTATATGTTTACTAAATACGATATTATAGTTGTGGGGGCCGGACACGCCGGTTGTGAAGCTGCAAGTGCTGGTGCGCGTCTGGGTTCAAAGGTGCTGCTCGTGACCATGAACATGAACACCATTGCCCAAATGTCTTGTAATCCCGCAATGGGCGGTGTGGCCAAAGGGCAGATCGTGAGAGAAATAGATGCGCTCGGTGGTCGGTCTGGCCTCATCACTGACAAGACCATGATCCAATTCAGAATGCTCAACCTGTCCAAAGGGCCCGCTATGTGGAGCCCGCGAGCTCAATCCGATCGCATGCGCTTTGCCGAAGAGTGGCGACTCACGTTGGAGCAGACCGAGAATCTGGATTTCTGGCAAGAGATGGTCTCCGGGCTTATCGTAAAAGACCAAAGAGTCGTCGGCGTACGAACGAGTCTCGGGTTAGAAATCATGGCCAAATCAGTCATCCTTACCAATGGAACATTCCTCAACGGACTAATTCACATCGGTGAAAAACAATTTGGAGGCGGACGAAGTGCCGAGCGAGCAGCCACGGGAATTACTGAACAGCTAGTCGAGTTGGGATTTGAATCTGGTCGAATGAAGACAGGCACTCCACCTAGAGTGGATGGTCGTTCGTTGGATTACTCCAAAATGGAGGAACAAAAAGGGGACACTAACCCTTCAAAATTCTCATATCTACCAGAATCCAAGCCACTAACTGAGCAAAGAAGTTGCTGGATTACATACACGAATCCTGCTGTTCATGATACTTTGCAAACAGGGTTTGAACAGTCCCCAATGTTCACCGGGCGAATTCAGGGACTCGGGCCAAGGTACTGCCCGTCCATAGAGGACAAGATAAATCGATTCGCCGAGCGTGATCGCCACCAGATATTTGTAGAGCCTGAAGGTTGGAATACGGTCGAAGTATACGTCAACGGGTTCTCTACATCTCTTCCTGAACATGTCCAGCACAAAGCACTTCAACAAATTCCTGGTTTTGAAAATGCCAAAATGTTCCGGCCTGGTTATGCGATCGAGTATGATTTCTTTCCTCCAACTCAACTGCGGCTCTCGCTAGAAACACACCTAATTGAAAACCTCTACTTCGCTGGGCAGATCAACGGCACTACAGGGTACGAAGAAGCAGCTTGTCAGGGATTGATGGCCGGGATCAATGCCCACAAAAAAATCAACGACGAGGACGCCTTCATCCTCAAACGATCCGAGGCGTACATAGGCGTATTGATTGACGACCTGATCAACAAAGGAACAGACGAACCCTATCGAATGTTTACCTCACGAGCTGAATTTAGATTACTTCTCAGACAAGACAATGCAGATGTGAGACTTACCCGAAAAGGACATAAACTAGGACTAGCCAGTGATCATCGGTTGGCCTTGATGGAGGAAAAAGAAAAGGCCATTGCCGAATTTTCGAGAAAAATAAAGAAAGCTAAACTCACTCCTGACACAATTAACTCAAGACTGGAAGAGCTCGAAACAGCAACGATCAGTGAAACAGCGCCCGTTCATCAGCTGATAAAACGCCCTCAAATTCATTTCGATTCTCTCGAGAATCTCACTACAGAGCTGGACGAACTGCTGTCTGGCTATTCTGCCGAGGTGAAAGATCAGGTCGAAATCCAACTTAAGTACGCCGCGTACATTTTGAAGGAACAAGAAAATTCTGATCGGATGAATCAGATGGAAGAACTCTTCATTAAAAGAAACTTTGCTTATCAAGAAATCCCATCTCTGTCTGCGGAGGCAAAAGAGAAACTGTTGAAACTCCAACCTGAGACGCTCGGTCAAGCATCCCGAATAAGCGGTGTATCACCAGCGGACATTTCCGTACTAATGGTTTACTTAAGCAGATAGCATGTTCGAAAGGTTAGATGCGTGTCCATCCTGTGGGCATTTGAAGTTTGAAAATCATCTTGTTTGCACAGATCATTCGGTCTCTGGAGAAAGCTTCGCTTTGGTCAAGTGTGCCAAATGCGAATTGATATTCACCAATCCCAGACCTGCCTCAGCGAAACTATCCAGTTACTATCAGAGCGAAGATTACATTTCTCATACCAACAAGGCCAACAGTCTGGTAAACTGGATCTACAAACTCGTACGGTTCATAACTTTGAGAAAAAAATTTGGATTGATTAACCAACGATCAACAGGAAAAACACTGCTCGATTTTGGTTGCGGAACAGGACACTTCCTCCACCATTGCGAGAAGAATGGGTGGAAAGTCACCGGTTTGGAGCCTGACCCAAAAGCCAGAAATTTGTCACAAACCAATCTCAAGGGGACGGTTTATTCTGAAACGAAAGACGTCAGGGGTTCGTTCGATATGATCACGGCCTGGCATGTGATTGAGCATGTGTCTGACCTCAATGAAACCATCAAACAGCTATCCAAACGATTGAATCCGAAGGGTGTTCTGATAATCGCCCTTCCAAACTGCAATTCATTCGATGCAGCCTACTATAGAGAGGATTGGGCCGGATACGACGTACCAAGACATCTCTATCATTTCACTCACAAATCATTCAAAGCATTGGCCACCAAACACAAACTCAAATTGGTCAGTACTTTGCCAATGAAGTATGACGCCTACTACGTATCATTGCTCAGTGAAAAATATATGACCGGGAAAAGTAGCTTCGTGAATGCTTTTCGATTAGGCAAAAAATCCAATCGACGAGCCAAAGAAAAAACTGAATACTCCAGTCTGATTTACGTTCTGACTAAATGAAGCAATTAGTAGCATCCATCCTTTTGATTCTTCTTTTTGAGGTTCTTCTTTCAGAATGCGCCAACCCAAAAGCTCCGATGGGCGGGCCAAAAGATACGATTCCGCCAACGCTACTTGAAAGCTTCCCTCCTGCCGAAACCACCAACTTCGACAAACAAGAAATTAGGTTAGTCTTCGATGAAAGAATCACCGCCGATAAGCTTTCTTCCAATCTCATCATTACCCCAAACATTGAGATCAAATACAAAACCATTATCAAAAAAGATGAGTTCGTTATCAAATTCGAAAAGCCCTTCCCTGACAGCACCACCATCACGTTGAACTTCTTCGATGGTATTGCAGACGCCAACGAGCAAACACCAGCTGTCAATTTAACGTACGTTTTCAGTACAGGAAATTTTCTGGATTCACTTCAAGTCTCAGGAGAAGTCAAGAATCTAATGACCGCCAAGCCAATGGAAAAAATCATTGTTGGTTTGTTTCCTTTCTCCGACACCCTTGACATTTTCAAAACCAAACCGATGTACTTCACTTCATCAGATAAGGAAGGCATGTTTGGAATTGCCAACATCAAACAGGGCACTTACAAGCTACTTGCCTTCAATGATCAAAACCGAAATCTCACTTTCGATGCAAGTGCAGAAGCCTATGGTTTCCTTGCTGATCCGATCGTTCTAGACAGCAACATATTGAACTTATCAATTCCAATGATCAGAGAAAATGCAACAGAACTACTCCTGATGGCCTCCAGGTCATTGGGCAATTACTTCGACATTCAATACAACAAAAGTCTTAACACCACGCGCCTATCTTCTGATATTCATTACAACATCACTGAGGATTTAAAATCCATTAGGGTGTACAAACCAGAAGAATTCGTATTGGCAGATAGCCTTGAAACATTTGTTACCGCAAGTGATTCATTAGGAAATAGCAGGGTTGATACAGTATTTGTAAAATTTAATGAAAACGTTAGAAATGCCGCTCAATTCGTAACTAGTATAGAACCACAATCCAAAAAGAAAGTTGATAAAACAACACGATACACGCTCACATTCAACAAACCAGTTGACAGATTTGACAGTGCGCTGGTACATTACGCCAAAGACTCCACTATTTCTATACAACTTGACTCCACTATTAATTTTGAATGGAACAACACCAGAACGCAACTCAGCTTCATTTCCACCTTTGACACAACAGCCTATTTTCTGCAACAGAAAAATCTGATCCAAGAAAGAGACACGATTATGTCAGATACACTTGTCAATCGAGGTGTAACTGAATCCTTGGACAGCTCTGCTACCGAAACATCAAAACCAAAGAAAAAACGATCCAAATCAAATGTCAGCAGCTCCATTGACTTACAGTTTCCGGAAGGCACCTTCATCTCAATTGAAAAAGACACACTTGAAGCCATTACAAATTCTTACACATTTTTCAAACAACCAGATCTCGGGCTCATTTTTCTAACCATCACTACAGAGACGCCAAAATATACCGTTCAGCTCATTGACAAATCCTTCACCGTTATTCGTGAATTTGAAGGTCAGGCTGACATAAAAATTACAAACCTCCTACCTGGTGACTATGGCATTCGAATATTAATAGACCAAAATGAAGATGGAAATTGGTCAAAAGGTAACATCCTGAAAAATCATGAACCAGAACCCGTCTACCTATTTCCGGAATTTACATCCATTCGCGCCAACTGGGAAAATACGCTGGATATCTCCTTTTAACTGTGGATATCCAATAGTAATCCTGTGTATAACTTGACCTCAATCCACACAATCCAATTAGCCCAATCTGGTCTGTTGGAAATCCACCAAATCTCACATAGTATCCATAGGAAATCCACACCCTTGCCATCAGAAGCTATTCACATCCTTCTACCAACAGACGTACGAACAATCGTTAATTCATTAAAAATCAGATAATTAGATAGTTGATAACCTGTTAATTAAAAATCAATATCAGTGCCTTATAAACAATCGAAAAAAACAAAAGTATATTCACCGACTTTCCCACATATCCACCGTCCTAATAGAAATAATAGATTTAATTAAACATATATTTATATCATTAGTAAAAAGAGAATATGTTGATAAAGCGAACTGGTCTTCTTTTCTGTCTCCTTTTTGTTGGCTGTCTCCTCCAAGCCCAATCTGTACAAATACAATTAGCAAATGAATATTACCAGCAAGGTGATTTCGAAAAAGCGAAAACCATTTACGATGTGCTTGCAAAGGACAGACGAAATATATCGAGGATAAATGCCAACTATCTGCAAACACTCAAGCAGATCGGTGAGCCAAGAGAAGTAGAGAAATATTTTAATCAGATAATAAAATGGTATCCAAGTAACATCGCTTATCAGATGGATCAGATTGCGTACTATTTTGAGAAAGGAGATGAAAAAAAGTATCAGCAGCGAGTAAGTGACATTAGGAAACGCTATGCTGAAAATCGATTTCAATTGAGTATGATCGCTCAGCAGTTTGCAAACAAACGTATGTACAGCCAGTCAGCAGAATTCTTTTTGATGGCGCGTCTGGTTAGTGAAATTCCGAATAGCTACGCATTGGAGATGGCAAGGATTTACAGTTTGCTCAATGAAAAGCAAAAAATGGTGAACGAATACCTGACGTATGCGAAAGAGAATCGACAGAATGCGGCGTACATAAAAAACATTTTTCAAAACCTACTCAAGGAAGAGGAAGACATGACCTATTTGGAGAGTGCCCTGATCCAGCGGATGCAAGAAGAACCTGCGGAACGTACATATCCGGATTTAATGATTTGGGTGGAGCTACAACGAAAGAATTTTTATGGTGCTTTCTTACAGGCACGAGCATTGGACAAACGCGAAAAAACAAATGGAAATCAATCGTTGCGTGTTGGACGGATGGCTATGGACAATGAAGGGTGGGGAGATGCCATTAAGATTTTTTCGTATCTAACCAAGACCTATCGAGAAACACCGAACCAGTCGTATTATCGAAAAATGCTGATTGAGGCGAAAGAAGGAAAAGTGAAAAACACCTTCCCGATAAATAGATCAGAGATCAAGGGGCTGTCCAGAGAATACAAACAGCTCTATCAAGAATTGGGGCCAAATAATTATACGTTTGAGGCACTCAGAAATCTGGCGAATTTGCACGCCTTTTATCTCAGCGAAATAGATACAGCCGCCATTGTGCTCAGGCATTTGATTGGGTCGAAGCGAGTGAGCAAAAAACTCGTGTCGCAAAGCAAACTGGATTTGGGAGATATTTACCTTCTCAGAAACAGACCTTGGGAAGCCACTCTTCTATATTCTCAGGTAGAAAAAGCAAATAGAGATAGCCCATTGGCGTATGAAGCCAAATTAAAAAATGCACGATTGCATTATTTCACCGGGAATTTTGCGCTTGCAAAAAGTCACCTGGACATACTCAAACGAGCAACCACCCGAGAGATTTCCAATGACGCCATTGACATGTCAGTGTTGATCACCGACAATACTTTTTTGGATTCGACAGACGTGGTGATGCAGGAGTTCGCCTCCATTGAGCTGATGATTTTCCAGCATCAACATCCGCAAGCCATGAGGTTGTTAAAGCAAATGCTGGTGAAGAACAAAGGGCATTCCATCTCTGACGAGATTTACTGGTTGCTTGCCAAAATGTATATTCAATCAGGAAACTTTCAGGAGGCAATTTCCTATTTGGAAAAAATCACGCTTGAATATGGATATGATATTTTGGCCGATGATGCGGCTTTTAAAATTGCAGAAATCACGGATAAGAACCTGGGAGATACCGTGGCGGCCCAGGACTTGTATCAGGAATTTATTTCGACCTATCCGGGAAGTATGTACGTGGCGGAAGCACGAAATAGGTTTAGAAAACTAAGAGGGGATTTTGGGACCTGACGAATCACAAAAACCGAATATCCTTCATCACCTTTTTACCCAGATGCTCCTCGAAACGTTCTAAAATTAATTGGCGTGAATTATTGAGTTCCTGCTTTAATGCGGCAGAGGAAAGTTCCACGAACAAGGTGCCATCTCGAAAATATAATTTAGTCGTGCGAGCGCCGACAGGCTTTCCCATGATTCGTTCCCAAGACAGGATGAGTTGTCGCTGATCAAATTTCTCGTCCAGATGCTCTTCCTTTAGATACTGCCCGAAGACATCTTTGAAACTCTTGGGATCTTTCTTATTCATGCGATTTCTATAAAATTTACTTTCTGTTTTTTGAAGAAAACTTTACTTCGTTCCTTGCGAGCATCAGTGATAAATATCTGACCGAAACGTGTTTTTTTGCTCAATAGTTTGACCAGTGCTGCAATTCTATCATCATCCAATTTATCAAAAATATCATCAAGCAAGAGCAACGGCTTTTTACCATTGGCATTTTTCAGCAAGTCGTATTCTGCAAGCTTCAATCCAATGATAAAGGTTTTTTGTTGTCCTTGAGAACCAAATTTTTTGATGGGTGCGTCATTTAGTAAAAAATCATATTGATCTCTGTGCGATCCCATCAGGGTGCGTTGCATAATCACATCTTTGCCTCTGTTGTTTTTGAATCTTTTAACAAAATCCGAAGAAAGCACATCTGATTTAAATCGAATTGAAGGCCTCTCTTCTGTCTGGTGAAGTGAGGCATAGCTGGATTCAAAGAAAGGTTGGTATGTTTCGAGAAAAACCTTTCTTCTCTCACCGATTCTTTTAGAAATCGGGAGCAGTGTTTCGTCATAGGTGTCTAGCAACGTATGATTTATTTGAGAAGGGTCTTGTGCCTGTTTGAGATGTTCGTTCCGCTGTTTTATTAGTTGATTAAAAGCAATCAGGTCTTTCAAATAGTCAGCATCCATTTGCGCAATGGCGCCATCAAAAAATTTTCGGCGATACTCGCTCCCTTCTCGAATGATGTCAGTGTCGTTTGGAGTTGTCAGGACAAGGGGTATCCTACCCACGTGATTGCTTATTTTTTTTTCTTCTTCCCCATTTACTTTTAGCGTCTTTCCTTTTCGCCTTTCATAATTACAAGCGATGATCAGGTCGTTTGCAAATTGTCCATAAGACGTAAGCACCGCCTGACCCGTACAAATATTCTGCGAATCGGTGGTATTGAAAGCCGTTTTGGCAAAAGCTAAATAATAGATCGCATCAAGTAGGTTGGTCTTGCCCACGCCATTTTTTCCAATGATGCAATTGATTCCTGTTGAAAACTGAAAACTTGCCGAAGCGTAGTTTTTGAAGCCAGTTAGGGTCAATTGATTTAGATTCATCTGAGTTGGAGGCGCAGTTAATTCCTATTAATTTCGCAAGTTCCTTTTGGGCAAAACTAACCTGACAATAGATGGCAAAGGCAAAAACGGCAACCAAAGCAAAGACTTTTTCAAAGGAAACGTATTTGGAGTGGTATGAGAGAATGTTGTTCATGCGACGATTTGAGGAAAAAGCGGGCCAACTCTATGGTCAGCAAAAGATCAAAGGGTTTTGTCACTTATACATTGGACAGGAAGCATGCGTGGCGGGTGCGGTCTCAGCATTAAGAAAGGGAGATAAATACATCACGGCGTATCGTGATCACGCACATCCATTAGCCCTGGGGAGTGACCCCAAAAAGGTAATGGCTGAACTTTATGGGAAAGAAACAGGAATCTCAAAAGGCAAAGGCGGCTCGATGCACATGTTTGACAAAGAGCATCATTTCTTTGGTGGACATGGAATTGTGGGTGGACAGATTCCGCTGGGTGCAGGGATTGGATTTGCAGAAAAATATACCGGATCAGGGTTTTTGTGCATTTGCTATATGGGGGATGGTGCAGTACGACAAGGCGCGTTTCATGAAGCATTGAATATTGCCATGACAATGAAATTGCCTACAATCTTTGTGATAGAAAACAATGGTTATGCAATGGGAACGTCCGTAAAACGAACCTCCAATGTGGTAGAGTTGTACCAGTTAGGCGAATCGTATGACATTCCTTCAGAAAGTGTGGATGCGATGAAAGTGGAAGACGTACATCATGCCGTGGCACGCGCAGCTGATCGTGCCAGAAATGGAGATGGACCATCGTTGTTGGAATTCAGAACCTACCGATATAAAGGACACTCCATGTCGGATCCGGCAAAATACAGAACCAAAGAAGAACTAGAGGGATACAAAAAGCAAGACCCAATAGAGCAAGTGAAGCAGACGATTCTAAAGAAAAAATATGCTACTGAAGCGGAACTGAAGAAGCTGGATCAAGAATTGAAAGATAAGGTTATGGAAGCAGTTGACTTTTCGGAGAAGTCTTCATTCCCTCCAGCATCGGATGCTTACACGGATATTTATGCTGAACCAAATTACCCATATTTGGAAGTTTAACCCACCAATGGGTTTTAATAAGACAATATTGAATGCGCATTAAACTCAATATGAGAAGGACATTTTTCCGGAAACAAAAACTCCTTGTTCACTAAATAGAGTGGACAGGAAAAAAAATCAATGAAAAGTCTATCTTTGCGGTCTTAAAAATTAATCATGTCAAAAAGGAAGAAGCAAGAACCCTCAGAAGGGAGTGCAATTGAGAGCCCAGAAGTACTGGTAAGCAAAACAGAGGAGTTCTTCAAAGACACGAAAAAAAGAAACTTCACAGTAGTCATTGGAGGGGTATTGATCCTTGGGGTGATCGCGTTGTTTTTCTACAGAGGCCACATTGATTCTCAAAACACAGAAGCACAGGAAGAGATGTTTCAGGCCGTTTACTTTTATGAAGCAGATAGCTTGAGTAAGGCGCTGAACGGGGATGGTCTGAATTATGGTTTCTTGAAAATCATTAGTGATTATCCGGGGACGGCATCAGCCAACTTGGCTAATTTCTATGCAGGGAGTATTTACATGAACCTGGGGGAGTACAAAAGTGCCGTACGACATCTGGAAGAATTCAGTAGTTCGGATTATCTGGTGCAGGCGCGTGCCTATTCGCTGACAGGAGACGGATACATGGAACAAAATTTATTCGCAGAAGCAGCAGCGTATTACCAAAAGGCTGTTGATTACAAACCAAACGAGTCTTACACCCCAGTGTATTTACAAAAGCTGGCAATTGCTCAGGAGAACGCTGGCAACTTTGCGGGAGCAGCCGAGGCGTATGGAGTCATTGTTGACGATTACTTTAAGTCACGATTGGTGCAAGAAGCGAAGAAACATAAAGCTCGTCTGGAGGGATTAGCACAATAAGAAACTCAAACAACCTAATTTTGGGGATAGCACATTGTGTTATCCCTTTTTTATTATGTCATCAAAAGAAAAAAACCTCAGCTCATTCAACTATTCCAAAGATCAGGATACCTCAAGATTCCGTTTTGGTATTGTCGTATCTGAGTGGAATGAAGAAGTAACGGAATCTATGTTTGAGGGGGCGGTTAGCACCATCGTCTCAATGGGTGGTGATAGAAAAAAAATCACACGATTGGATGTCCCTGGAAGTTTTGAACTTACGCTGGGCGCACAGCACCTTGCCAAACAAAGTGAGGTGGATGCCGTGATATGCCTCGGCTGTGTGATTCAGGGAGAGACGCGCCATTTTGATTTTATCTGTCAGGCCGTAGCTCAAGGCATTACTGACGTTGGACTGAAATACGACAAGCCTGTGATCTTTGGTGTTCTCACAACGGACACCTTGCAACAGGCCCTAGACCGAGCAGGTGGGAAGCACGGAAATAAAGGTGATGAAGCAGGAGCAACAGCGGTGAAGCTGGTCGTGGGAATGAACGGCTAAAACAAATCCACTAACTCACGCCCAATAAAAGAAGATCAACCAGACAATCACGAAGAGAGGAATTAGGAAAGGGATAGAAAACCGAACGATGTAACCAAAGAAGGAAGGCATTTTGATCCCCACCTGCTCAGCAATGGACTTCACCATGAAGTTTGGGCCATTACCGATGTAGGTCACGGCTCCAAAGAACACGGCAGCAATCGAAATGGCTTTCAGGTAGATTTCTGAGTTTGTATACCCACCTGCCGCAAAAGACTGTACATCTGTGAGGCTATTGATATCTCCACCGCTAGCAGCCAGCGAGGCAGTTAGAAAGTTGACATAAGTGGGCGCATTATCCAAAAATCCGGAAAGCAAGCCAGTGCCCCAGTAAAGAGAATTTGCCGAGATCATTTCGACACCTGCAGATGATTGAGCAAAATTGCTAACCAATTCCAGTGCCGGCATCATGGTCCCAAATATTCCAACGAAAATAAAGGCCACCTCTCTGATTGGTTCAAAGTTGAAATCATTTCCATGAATCGCCTGCTGATCCGCAAGCTTGTAGGACAGAAAAGCGGCAGCAAGCATGATTATTTCACGAATGTAAGAGAACGTCTGCCCTTCATATTGTATTCCCGGTACCCAGTCAAAAACATTTGGATCTAAGAAAACGGCACCCACAATTACCGCAAGCCAGATGAAATTTCTCGTACCCCGAATAGCCACTTTACCAGTGACAATAGTGGCGTCTTCTCCAAAGCTGTAATCAGATTTATTATTTCGATCAAAGACATAAAAGACGCCAAGAAGAGCCACGATTGCAAAGACCCAAGGAATCACATTGTGCTCTACTGTCCAGAAAAATGGAATACCCTTTAGAAATCCAAGGAACAGTGGAGGGTCACCAATGGGTGTCAGAGAACCTCCAATATTTGACACAATAAAAATAAAGAAAATGATATGGTACGCCTTGATCCGATTTCGATTCAATCGAATAAAGGGACGGATCAGGAGCATGGAGGCACCAGTGGTTCCGATGACATTGGCAATCACCGCACCAATGGCCAGGATGGCAATATTGGTAAGAGGCGAGGCGTCCTTGTCCACAATAATCATAATGCCACCAGAAGCTACATAGAGTCCGGTGAGCAAAGCGATAAACTGGACGTACTCAGCCAATGCATGAACAGGGCTGTGTTGATTGTGAAGACCAAAAAGATAATACGAGACGACAAGAGCGGCCAAACCCATAGCCACGAGCGGATAATTTTTATGCCAGAAATGCTCGTAAAAAAGAGGACCAGTCGCAATCATCAGAAGTAGAATTCCAAAGGGAATCACACTCCAAGCGGCAGGGTTTTTTCCATGATGCTCGCCTTCTGCAAGTTCATGGCCCATCTCTGTTGGGTCTGGTTGGTGGGAATCCGAATTCTCTTGAGCCCAACCCAGAAAGCTCACCAATACGAGGGAGCCAAATAGTAAAGTCCGAGCCAATAAATTCATTGAAGTCTTTTAGTCTAGAGATTCTAACCCACTAAACTTGTCATTTGCTTGCAGAAATGCAATTATGTTGACTAGATAAGTTGCTTCAGAGAGATTTCAAAAGCAGTTTTGGCTAATTTGGTATGAGCAGGGTTTTTTGAATGCACTTTATGCAGAGCATTGGCTATGGTTTTAGAGACATCCTCAAAAATACTCTTATCGGTTAACTGGTCATTATTATCAGGATCCATTAGGAAGGCGAAAACTCTGGCCATCCCACAATTGGCAATGAAATCAGAGAGGAGAGCCACTTTTGAATCTACCAATTCAGCTGTGGCTCCATAGAAGATTTCCGGATCATCGAAAGGCACATTGGCACCACATGAAACTACCTCGAGAGAGTTTGCAATCATGCGTTCAGCCTGTGATTTAGTAACCAAACGGGAAGCTGCGGCAGGAATAAAAATCTCTGCGCCAATGTCCCACACGTTATCGTTACATTCATCGAAAGAAATCATGCTATCAGAGACCAACTTGTTGCTCCCTCTATCATGGAAGAGTCCCTTGATTTCATCAAGCCCCATCCCTTCGGTGGAGATTACTCCTCCTGCCCGATCAATGACGCCAACAACCTTTACGCCGTACTTTGTCAAATACAATGCTGCCGTTGCTCCTACATTTCCCCATCCCTGAATAATGGCACGTTTTGATTGGAGATCACCCCCCCAAATAGTGTAGTAGTGACGAACGGCCTCTGCCACGCCATATCCGGTGATCATGTCCGCCACAGTATATTTCTTTTCAGAATTTGGTGCGTATTCGCTATCCTCAATAATTTTCGAAACGCCTTGCCTCAATCGGCCAATCATATGAATTTTCTGAGGTTGTGTCGCTTTGAAGTGGCCATTCACGATTCCTTCTTGTGGATGCCAAAGGCCAAAGTCCTCGGTAATAGGAATCACTTCATGTATTTCGTCCACGTTCATATCCCCACCTGTACCGTAGTAGTTTTTGAGAATAGGCGATACGGCCTTGTACCACCTTCGCAGCACGTCATTTTTTCTTGGGTCGTGAGGGTCGAAGTTGATACCTGATTTCGCTCCGCCAATTTGAGGGCCTGAGACGCTGAATTTAATTTCCATGGTTTTGGCCAACGACTCTACCTCTCGTTTGTCAAGACCGACTCTCATGCGAGTTCCTCCACCAGCGGCTCCACCCCGGAGAGAATTGATCACGACCCAGCCCTGTGCGTCTGTTTCTGTATCAGACCATTCAAAAACAATTTCAGGTTTTTTGTCTTCGTACTTTTTCAGGAGCTCTTTCATTGGTGGCTGTTATTTCGAGCCGCAAAACTATACATTTTAGTGGCTTCTATAAATATCTCCTGAGCAGGAATCTTGTGAAGCACCCGTACAACTGGAAAGAACATTGATCTCATTTCTGATCCTCAATAACCCAAGAAACCCAAAGACCAATGCTTCTTTGAATTCCACTATAGCATCGTTCGCAATGACCAACTCAACGTTAGTGAGTTTTTCGATTTGTTCTACCAGAAAGATATTGTACGCTCCCCCGCCTGTGATCATAACTTGCTTTGGATTGTATCGATTCAATGCGGAGGTAATTTTTTCAGCAATAAACAAAGAAAATGTATGAAGAACATCTTCAGGAACACAATCAACGTCAATCACAAAATGATCCCTGACCCATTGATTGCCCAGTGATTTTGGGAAGGACGAATTGAAAAAACCCAATGAATTCCACTTGTCCATCAGGGATTGGTTCACCTGACCTGATCGAGCGAGTTGCCCGGCAGCATCGAAGGGGACGTTGAGCTGTTTTGCGTAGTGATTCAAAACTTGATTGCAAGGGCCAATGTCTCCGGCAATCCACTTGTCAGCCGAGCCAAATGATCCATTACAAATGCCACCTAAATTTAAAAATGCACTGAATTGATGAAAGAGATGTTTTTCTCCCATAGGCACAAGCGGGGCACCCTGCCCACCAAGATGAATATCTTGATTTCTAAAATTTGTCACTGTCGGTACGGCGGTAATTCGATTTATTTCGTTTGCGTTTCCTATTTGAAGGCTCGCACCTTGATCGGGCGAATGGAATACCGTGTGTCCATGAATGGAAATAAGATCCGCCTCAAGGTCAAGTAGCTTGATTTGTTTGCCGATCCATTTTCCGTAGTTTAGGTCTAATTCAGCAAGACTTTTGGCGTTGAGTGTTGGGCTATCTGCAAGGAGGGTTTTAAATTCAGAAGGTAGTTCGATTGTCAATGAGCGCGTGATTCTGTAATTCCATAGATTGCTAATCTGATAAAATTCTGCCACACAAAAATCCAGTCCATCAAGTGATGAGCCACTCATTATTCCAAGTACAGTAGTTTTGTTGTTCATTGAACTATAAAGAACGCAATACTTTGAGCAATCAAAAAATCATCGGAGTTGATATAGGTAACACGTTTATAAAAAGTGCCGAATTTACCGATACGGACATTGGTGAGGTAAAGAAGTGGCAAACCATTGAGAAGCTAGCCACGCAATATACGGACGCCAGGTTTGTGATTTCCAATGTTTCTATTTCTGAGGATCAACTAGACGTCAGGTTCAAGGAGCATTTCATTGTCAATGCAAAAACGCCCTTACCGATTGATCTTGACTATGATAGCCAGGAGACACTTGGGTCAGATCGAATTGCAGCGGCGGTTGGTGGGTGGAGCCTGTTTCCGAAAAGAGACATTCTAATTGTGGATGTCGGCACATGTATTACTTATGACTTGGTGACCAAGGACGGAGTTTTTCGAGGAGGCATGATTTCACCCGGACTGGACATGAGACTCAAAGCAATGCATGAATTCACCGAAAATTTGCCTCTGATCACTGATGGAGATGAGAATTTTGGGTTGGATTGGGTCGGGAAGACAACAAAAGAATGTATTTGGCTTGGAGCAAAAAATGGAATGAAAAGCGAAATTGATGGAGTTTTAGAATCTTTTAACAAAAAACATGACCATTTGCAGGTAGTAGTAACAGGAGGTTGGGCGTTGGACTTTGAATCCACCACAAAAGCACACATCTTTGCAGACTCAAAAATTGTGCTTGAAGGATTGCACGCTATTTGGAAGTTAAATGAGGCAAACTAAGGGGGCATTATTTCTACTACTTATTCTGGCGATTAACTCTGTTAATGGTCAATCTACATCTTCGGTTTATTCAGACCGGGGTATCGGACTGATTAATTATCAGGGTCTGCCTAATAATATGGCCATGGGCGAAGTTGGTATTGCCGTTCCTTCAATTTGGAATATTAATTACCAAAACCCGGCATTTCTTCCTTTCAATAATCTGATGATGTTTCAGGTGGGTTTAGAAATGGATCGACGATCTCTTGAAAATAATGAACAAGCAGAGCAAGAAGTTTCGGCGGGGTTGAGGTATTTGAATTTTGCTTTCCCAGTAATTTCTGGAAAATGGACCACCTCTTTTGGGTTAACCCCATACAGCACAGTAAATTCCAAGACCTTCACCACTGATTCCTTGAACAATAACCAAACAGGAGTTTTGACGAGCTTCAAGGGTAGCGGTGGCCTTACGTCCTTTGTTTGGTCAAATGGTTTCAAGGTGTCTAAAGCCCTTTATGTGGGTGTTAGAATGAATTACCTATTTGGTTCTATAGAAGATAGGGCAAGGAGTTTTATATCCGACACGCAGGGAGCGAGTTATGTCGTTGATTTTACAGATAAGTCCTCATACTCGGGTGTGGGGTTCGAATTGTCTACGGGCTATCGGAAAGAATTAAACGAAACGAGCGTATTAAATTTTGGTGCTGTCTATAAATTAGCACAAGACCTTACAGGTACGAATGATAAATTTTTTGAACTGGTAAGTAACACTGGCCAAGGAACCGAACCTAGATATGTCGTTGAGGATAAACGAATTTCTTATACCGTTCCAAGCTCGATAGGATTTGGAACGTCCTATCAGGTGTTTAATAAATATTTGATTGGAATTGATGTCAAAACGACCACCTGGTCAAGCTCAAGTACAGAGACTGACTCGTTCGTAAACACGACCAAGATCGGCGTTGGTGGCGAATGGACGCCTGACTATGGGAGTGTATCAAAATATTTGAACAGAGTGACCTACAGGCTGGGAGTAAGTTTTGAAAACCACCCCTACAAGGTCAATGGACAGACGATTCGCGAATTTGGTATCAATTTTGGAGGTTCATTGCCCGTTGGGTTATCTAGTTTGGACTTGGCTTTTAAATATGGTGGGTTAGGGACAAAGGACAATGACCTGATAAGAGAGACGTATTTCAGAGTTGTTATTGGAGCCACAATAAATGATCGATGGTTCATTAAAAGAAGGTATGATTAAACGCATTTGATATGAAGAAAGTAAGAATAATTGGAATGTTTGTTTTCGTTTTTTTGGCGTTCTCGTCGTTTTCTCAGCAAGCGAGTTGCTGTGACGGAAACCTGGAGAATGGCTGGTGCTGGGGATTGAAAGATCCTGATTTGGCCAAAGAAAAGAATGCCCTTTATACGGATTCATATAAGGCAAAGAATTTTACCGAAGCTGAGAGTCATCTTGTCTGGCTACTAGAAAATGTCCCATGTCTGAATAATTCCATTTATATAAATGGAGCAAAAATTTATGAAGGCATGGCCAATCTTGAGAAGGACCCGGCGAAGAAAAAAATCTTGATTAATAAAACGCTGGAAATGTACGATTTACGAATCAAGTATTTCAACAGCGAGGCGGATGTTTTGAACCGGAAGGCATATTCGGCTTATAAGTTTCTTAAAAACGATCAGTCTAGATATCAGGAACTAATGGATTTATTTAGCCGTGCCTACAAGCTAAACGGAAACAAGTTATTCAACAATAACCTCATTGGTTTTATGGATGTGATGCGACGATATAAGGCCGCAGGAAATGAACTAGCTGATGAAGTAGTTTTGGCGAATTATTTTGGTGTCTCCGATGTGATCGATTACAAAGAATCACAAGGAAACCCAGTGCCAAAATCTATAAAGGACAATGTTGAGAAATTACTTCTCATGATTCTTCCAGATTTGGATTGTGAAATCGTGATTAGTGATTTTGGGCCAAAACTAGAAGCTAATCCAGAAGACATTAACCTAGCCAAGAAGATTTTCAATTTGATGTTGACAGGAAAATGCACAGAGAATCCATTGGCCATGAAAGCGGCAAAAATTGTCGATGACAATAAGCCGTCCTACGGCATTAAGAAATTTATTGGGATTAGAGCTTTGGCGAATGGCGACAATGAAACCGCTTTAGCGTATTTTGAATCAGCGGCAGATCTGACTGATGAAAATGTTAAAAAAGCAGAGCTATATCTGAAGATTGCCAGAATAAAGAGATCTGATGGACAGAAGTCCCCGGCTAGAGAATATGCTAATAAAGCCCTTTCAATGGATCCATCTTTGAAAGATGCGTATAAGTTGATTGGCGATTTGTACTTTAATTCATTTGACCAATGTGCAGGCAAGAAGGATATGGTTCTGGATAGAGCGGTGTACATAGCAGCTTATAACATGTATAAAAAAGCGGGAAATAGTGGAGCGATGGGCAAAGCAAAAGCGCAATTTCCCGGTATTGATGCCATTTTCAATGGTGGATATGAGGAAGGCCAACAAATCAAAGTAAATTGCTGGATAAATACCTCTGTCAAGCTTGAAAGGCGACCAGCAAATTAATTACAGCACAAGAGAAACCAAGACGGCCATAGTAAATTATGGCCGTTTTTTTATTTTGTTCCTGATCACATGGGGGTGCGGTACAGATCAGAAGCTCCCTGATCAAAAAGAATATGAAGGGCCAATGATGCGCATTGATAGCGTGAATACTTTAATCACGGATTCTTCAAAAATTGTTCTTCGACTACAAGCCCCCATCGAAGAGTCGTTTGAAAATGGGGACAGAGAATGGAAGGAGGGTCTATTTCTTCAATACTACGATAAATTTGGAGAGGTGAGCTCTACCTTTAAATCCAATCACACCTATTTCGACAACAAAGAGAACCTTTACAAAGGAGTGGGTGATGTAGTCGTCCGGAATGCCACCACAGGAGACGAACTAAATACGGAGGAGCTCTTTTGGGATCCAAGAAAGAAGGAGTTTTACACTGAAAAATTCGTCACCATTCATACCGAAGACGAGATTCACACGGGTACAGGGATGACGGCAAATGAAGATTTCAGCTCATATAAAATTTTTGAACCGGCGGGGACATTCAGCATTGAACAGGACTCTATTCAAGAAAAACCACCCCGAGAACCAACTAATCGAAAACGGAAGTTTTCAAAAGAATGACGAGTTTGCGTGACTTTTAGAAGTAAAAAGTAAATGAAATTATTGGATATAATCTTGCTTGTACTCGCCCTGAGCTTTTTCATAATAGGAGTTCATCAGTCCATAACCGTGGGTCGTGCAGAATCTTACTGGCTATTTATGGTGGGGTTGACATTTCTATTTACCTATGGGTACAGAAAGAATAGCCGCAAATGAGCGATCAGGTTGTCATATTCGCCAGCTTATTCTTTTCTGCCTATTTCTCAGGAATGGAGATCGCTTTCATTTCTGCGAATAAGCTCCACATCGAGGTGCTCGGAAAACAAGGAAGTTTTACGGGGAGGATTCTGGCCGGATTCGTCAGGAAGCCAGCTCTTTTTCTGGGAACAACCCTTGTGGGAAATAATGTGGCCCTTGTGCTGTACGGTATTTATATGGCCAAACTCATGGAACCCGTTCTTCTTGGCTTCCTACCAGCGGATGAGCAAACGCTTCTATTAATTTCCCAAACCCTGATTTCGACAATCGTTGTGCTGGTCACAGCAGAGTTTCTTCCCAAAAGTATTTTCTTATTGAATCCTGACAGGATGCTGTCTGCACTTGCTTTCCCGATGTTGTTGATTTACTACTTCATGTACCCAATTACTTTTTTGGTTGTAGGTATTTCCAAGTTCTTCATAGAGTCGGTTTTGGGCTATGAATATTCAGAAGAGAAACCTGTTTTCGGCCTGACCGACCTTAATAATTATATAAAAAAAACCATCTCTACTGAGGAGGAGCTCACATCCGAAGTGGATGCACGAATCCTGAACAATGCGATCGAATTCAAAAGCGTGAAAATAAGAGAGTGCATGATTCCTCGAACCGAGATTGTGGCCGTTGATGTGAGCGATTCGATAGCGGAGCTAAAAACGGCTTTCATAGAGAGCAAACACTCCAAGATCATCGTCTACAAAGAAAACATTGATGAGGTCATAGGCTATTGTCATTCACTAGAAATGTTCAAGAAACCAAAGGAAATAAAGGATGTCATGACTCCAATTATTATAGTGCAGGAGACCACCCCGGCAAACGAACTGCTGATTCAATTTATAAAGGAGCGAAAGAGCCTGGCCTGGGTTGTGGATGAGTACGGTGGCACCTCCGGAATCGTGAGTATGGAAGACGTGATGGAAGAGATTTTTGGAGAAATCAAAGACGAACATGATGAGGATGACCTGACAGAGCAGCAGCTAAGCAGTAGCTCTTTTATTTTTAGCGCACGACTTGAGATAGATTACCTCAACGAAAAGTATAATTTCAATTTTCCAGAGGGAGAATATGACACACTAGGGGGCTTGATTTTATCGTACAATGAAGACATTCCTACCCTCAATCAAACAATTCCCGTTGATGGTTTTTCCTTCGAAATCATGTCAATGGAAGACACGCGAATCAACACAGTGAAGATGGCGGTGATTTCCTCTCAGGAAGACTCATAATCAAAGGTTTAGAAAGATTTTTATATAGTTGGCAATAGTTCTATTTTTGCCCTCCAAAATTCAAAACGTACATGGCATTAATTAATACTTTAAGAGATAAGGCAGGTAAGGTTGTGGTGATCGCCCTGACTATTACGATGGCCTCTTTTGTCTTGGGAGATATTCTGAGTAATAACTCATTATTCTCGGGTCAGGATCGTGAGATAGCAGAGATCGACGGAAACGAGATCACGTATGAAGATTTTCAGGCGAAATTGAATGAGCTGTCCTATATCCACACCATCAACACAGGAAGAAATCCGCAAGGAGCTGAGATGGACAGAATCAAGGCGCAGGCATGGCAGTCACTTCTCGTGAATCTGGCCTATTCGCCTCAGTACCGTGCTTTAGGTTTTGGTATAAGTCGTTCTGAAAGTATTGACATGGTTAGTGGAGACAATATTCATCCTCATGTTGTGCAGTACGCACAAGCGGTTGGTTTTCAGGAAACGCAGATGGGTGAATACTTAGGTTATTTAAAGGAGGCTGTCGCAAAGGGACAACAGGGAGCTGAACAACAAAGGGAAGGATGGATAAATTTTGAAAACACACTCGCCCCTTCTCGTCAGATGATGCAGCTGGATGTGCTTATGGACAAGACCAACTACGTGACCACTGCCGAGGGTAAGTCAGAGCATGTTGCTCAGAATTCATCCGCTACCATTGAGTACGTCTATGTGCCATTTTCTTCAATTGTGGATTCAACTGTTGAAGTATCGAATGATGAAATGCAGACGTATCTTGATTCAAATGAAGAAAAATATCAGAGAGACGAAGCTCGTGACATTAGCTACATTTCTTTTTCGATTGCTGCATCAGCGGAAGATTCAGCAGTAGTTGTCCAAGAAATGCAAGAGGTGGCTGAAGGATTAATTGCTACAGAAGAAGATTCATTGTTTGCGTCAATAAATACTGATGGCGGTTTTCCATTCATGACCTACAGAAAAGAGGACCTTCCGGAGGTCTTGCTAAACAACGGGACGCCTATTCCTCAGGATTCGGTTACTGAGGCGATCACTTTGGATGATCGAATGGTCATTTATAAAATGTCTTATTTGGGTGAAGGGCCGGAAAGCTATGTGAAGGCAAGTCACATTCTTGTAAAATGGGCAGACGATTCGGACGAAGCAAAAGCGGCTGCTAAAACGAAAGCGAATGACGTCTTGAAAAAAGCGAAGACAGGAGATTTTGGTGCTTTGGCGACAGAATTTAGTGAAGATCAGAGCAATGCACAACGAGGAGGAGACCTTGGTTGGTTTGCTGAGAATGGCAGCATGGTGGAACCCTTCGAAAAAGCAGCCTTTGGTCATACCGGAATCGGCGTAATACCCAATGTGGTAGAGACCCAGTTTGGTTACCACATTATCAAAATCGATGAGCCCAAGGACAACACGCAGTACAAAGTGGCGATTGTCGAAAAGGAATTTTTTGTTTCAAATGAGACGCTAGAAGAAGCCTATCAAGAAGCGAGTTTGTTTCAGGTATCTGCGGAAAACGCGGAGGATTTTGCTTCAAAAGCAGAAGCAGCGGGCTATGATGTCCAAAGTCAGTCTCGTGTAAATAGCAGCGCCGAACGAATCGGAGGACTGATCAATGGCCGATCGATCGTGTTGTGGCTATATAATGATGCTTCCGAAGGATCAGTTTCAGAAGTGTTCGAATTGGATGATGTCTACGTGATTGCTGCCATGACAGGAATCCAAGAAGATGGGGCTGCACGATTGGCTGATGTAGAAAATGAGGTGACACTAAAAGTAAGGAATGAGAAGAAAGCTGAAACGATTAAAACGAAACTGAATGGATTGGCGGATCAAACATTTGAGGAGATAATTGAGAAATATGGTGAAGGAGCCACCACAGGAGAAGCAACGTTGACATTGTCATCAAACTCAATTTCAGGAGTAGGTCTGGCACCAGAAGCGGTTGGCGTGGCGTTTTCTCTGGAGGAAGGGGAAGCCACCGGAGCATTTGAAACAAGCAATGGCGTGGTGGTTATGAAAATGATTTCCAAGAATGTGGCGCAGGACACAGAGGATTATAATTTGTACCTCCAGCAACTCATCAACAAAAGAGCATCAAGAAAAACGGTAATCACCGATTTTCCTTTGACCTATTTTAGAATATTGGTGTCACAGGATTTGGACAATGCCATCAAGGAATTATCAGGACTGGAGGACAAACGATATAAGTTCTTTTAAACGAAACGAATCGATCATTTGAAAGCCCGTCCCGAGTATTCGGGACGGGCTTTTTATATTTACAAGTATGAGTTGGGACACAATTGAATTTCGCCAAAAATTAGATGACCAGCATACCTTTCCAGGATTGTACATCTTCAAATTTATTGTACCAAGTGAAGCTGTCGAACAGGTAGAGAAGCTTTGGAATAAGGGAGAAATACTGAAAAAACCAAGTAGTAAAGGAAAGTACACGAGTGTAACAATCAACGCACAGGTTGAAAATTCGGAACAGATTGTGGAGATTTACCAAAGAGCTTCTGAAATCAAAGGCTGCATCGCACTTTAAGACCCTCTATGTGGAAGGAAGAAAATAATCAATTGATCAGAACATTTGAATTTAGCAACTTCATTGAGGCATTTGCTTTCATGACCAAGGTCGCTATTTTGGCTGAGAAAATGGATCATCATCCTGATTGGAGCAATGTGTACAATCGGGTAGAAATCCGACTGTCCACACATGATGCAGGGGACATTGTCACAGACAATGATTGGAACCTTGCAAAAGCAATCGACCAACTATTCGTCTAATGGAGGATGTCCGTTTATATCTAGTACCCACCCCCATTGGAAATCTGGGTGATATCACAATTCGGGCGATCGAAGTATTAAAAAGAGTTGATCTTATTCTGGCTGAAGACACACGCACGTCTGGTGTTCTTCTGAAACATTATGACATTACCACACAGATGCTGAGCTTCCACATGCACAACGAACATAAGAAAGTGGGGCGTGTAATTGAAGAGTTGCAGAATGGTAAAATAATGGCGCTTATCTCTGATGCTGGAACGCCAGGAATTTCAGACCCGGGCTTCTTGCTCACCCGAGCGGCGGTTGCTCAGGGAATTGAAATAGAAGCACTTCCAGGAGCTACGGCATTTGTTCCCGCACTGATCAAATCGGGCTTCCCAACAGATCGGTTTGTGTTTGAAGGGTTTCTTCCTCAAAAAAAGGGACGACAAACCAGATTGAAACTTCTTGCTGAGGAGCCACGAACCATCGTTCTGTACGAGTCGCCGCACCGCTTGCTCAAAGTGCTCAAAGAGTTGAAAGAAAATGTTGGCGGCAGACAAATTTCGGTATCGAGAGAACTCACCAAAAAATTTGAAGAGACTAGAACCGGAAACGTCGATGAAGTACTGACGTATTTTGAAGCAAAGCCCGGTATCAAAGGAGAAATCGTCGTAGTGATCAATGCTAAAAATGGATCTTGAGAAATTAACGAGCCAGGTCGTGGTACTTGCTGAAGAAGTTGCGGTGTTTATAACACAGGAACGACAGAAGTTTGATCTAAGTCAAGTTGAACACAAAGGGAAGAATGATCTGGTTTCTTACGTTGACAAGGAATCGGAGCGGAAATTGGTCCGAGGTTTAGGTCAGATCTTATCAGAGGCAACTTTTCTGACAGAAGAAAAAACGGTCGAGCAAACTGAGGGTGAGCTCCAGTGGATCATTGACCCCTTGGATGGTACGACCAATTTTGTACATGGCATTCCGGCGTACTCCATCAGCATTGCATTGGCCAAGCACGATGAAATGCTTTTGGGTGTGGTGTATGAGGTCACTCGCAAGGAGTGTTTTTCAGCATGGAATGGAGGTGGGGCTTTTCTCAATGGAAATTTGATACGGGTCTCTCCGATTGATGAATTGAGTGAAAGCTTGTTTGGAACAGGTCTCCCAATCCAAAACTTTGAAAAAAAGGCAAACTATCTAAAAATCATCGGCGAACTAATGGAGAGCAGTCACGGAATTAGAAGGATCGGAAGTGCAGCCTTAGATTTGGCCTATGTGGCATGCGGAAGGTGCGAGGGTTTCTTCGAATGCAATTTGAATAGTTGGGATGTCGCTGCTGGCGCATTGATCGTTCAGGAAGCTGGAGGAGTTGTGACAGATTTTTCGGGTGGCGAAAACTATTTAGTCGGAAAGGAAATTGTTGCAGCAAGTACCGTTCATACCGAATTATTGGGAGTCATTCAAAAATATTGGTCTTGAAGAGAAAAAGTCGGATCAAAGTCGATCACCTTTCGTAATATTAAACTCAGACACGGGTCAACTTGTTTACCAGTCAACTAATCAACGAAATAACAATGACAAAAGAGACAGATGATGTGAAGCAAGCCGATGCTTTGGCGCAAGCCGCCAACGAATTGAAGGCGGAGATTTCTAAAGTAATTGTGGGACAGGATGAGGTGGTGAAGCTCTTACTTATTTCCATTTTCTGTGATGGTCATGCGTTGTTGGTCGGTGTGCCGGGGTTGGCCAAGACCATGCTTGTTCAGACGCTTTCTAAGTGTCTTTCGCTAGATGCTAATCGAATTCAGTTTACACCAGACTTGATGCCCTCGGACATTTTGGGAGCAGAGACCATGGACAAGGATAGAAATCTTCGTTTTGTGAAAGGCCCAATTTTCGCTAATATCATCTTAGCTGACGAAATCAATCGTACCCCGCCGAAGACCCAATCTGCTTTGCTTGAGGCGATGCAAGAAAAATCGGTGACAGTCGGGGGTACGCACTATCCACTCGATAGACCATTTTTTGTTTTGGCTACCCAAAATCCGATCGAACAAGAAGGAACGTATCCGCTTCCAGAGGCGCAGCTAGATAGATTTATGTTTATGGTGAAGCTGGATTACCCTTCTTATGAAGAAGAAATGGAAATTGTGAGGCGAACAACTTCAGGAGAATTGGCGGAGGTAAACGCGGTTCTATCCAAAGAACAAATAAAAGAATTTCAGCAGTTAATTAGAAAAGTGCCAGTTACAGATCATGTTCTGGAATATGCCGTGTCGTTGGTGGCAAAAACCCGCCCCGGATCAGATTCGACGCACGAATTGTCTGCCAACTATCTCGAGTGGGGAGCTGGCCCAAGAGCTAGTCAGTTTTTGATTTGGGGTGCAAAATGCCACGCCATTATGAATGGCAAATATTCACCGGACATTGAAGATGTGAAGGCGGTGGCCTCAGCGGTCTTGAGTCATCGAATCGTTCGAAACTTCAAAGCCGATGCTGAGGGGTATTCTGAGGAACGAATAATCGAGGAGTTACTCTAAAACTGCCTCAGAAACCTCAGGTCATTTTCCGAAAACAGCCGGATATCATCGAGCTGATATTTGAGCATGGCGATTCGCTCGATTCCCATTCCGAATGCAAATCCACTATATTCCGAAGGATCAATACCACAATTCTCCAGCACGTTAGGGTCCACGATACCCGCTCCTGCTATTTCTACCCAGCCTGTCTGCTTACAAATCTTGCAGCCTTTTTGCTTGCAAATAAAACAGCTGATATCGATCTCTGCACTTGGCTCGGTGAAAGGGAAGTAAGAAGGTCGCAACCTAATCTCGGTATCCTTCCCAAACATCTCTTTAGAGAAGTGATACAAGGTTTGTTTCAAATCTTTGAAAGAGATGGCCTTGTCGATGCACAGCCCTTCCACCTGATGGAAAAAACAATGCGCTCGAGATGAGATGGCTTCATTTCGATAAACTCGCCCAGGCATGATGGCTCGAAATGGAGGCTTATTGTCTTTCATCAGCCTAATTTGTACGTTTGACGTGTGCGTTCGGAGCAGACTATCCTTATCCTCCGACAAAAAATACGTGTCCTGCATTTGTCTGGCAGGGTGATTAGCTGGAAAATTTAACGCGGTGAAATTGTGCCAGTCGTCTTCAATCTCTGGGCCATCTTTCACATTGAAACCCAATCGCTCGAAAATTTCAATGACCCGAAAATAGGTCTGTGTAATTGGATGTACACTTCCGGCCTGAAAAGGAACAGTCGGTAAGGTCACGTCAGCTCCATCCGTGGCAGTATTGACCTGATCTATTTGACTGGCTAGTTCCTTGAATCGAGCCTGCGCAAAGGTTTTGACTTCATTGAGTGCCTGACCAATTTCTCTTTTTTGATCTCCAGGCAGTTCCTTGAATTTTTCAAATAAATCAGTAAATACACCCTTCTTGCTGATAAATTTCATTCTGAAATCTTCCAGCTCCTCTTTGGTCGTTACCAAAGTTGAATTCAATTCCTCCTGAAGTTTTTTTAACTGATCAATCATGCACTACTTTTTTGAGCAGGCAAATTTAGCCTTGACAATTGAAAATCAAGACCTTTCTCTAAAAAAGCAATTGGGATTAGCTTGTGGCAAGAGTCTTCTTACTACGCTTCCCAGAAATGGCACTGATTTTCTTCTTTAATCGATAGTCCAGAAATACGCCAAAGGAAACAGCAAGAGCAAGGATGATTACAGAAAGCCAATTGTTTCCAAACGGTTGAAGAAACCACGCAACCGCTACAAGAGACAGATTGAATCCAACCAAAATGAGCGTACACGCTGCATGTCCAAAACCGAGCTTAAGTAAAATGTGATGCACGTGGTTTTTGTCTGGAGACATGGGCGATCGCCCGGCCATAAAACGTATGGTGAATACACGGAAGGTGTCGTACACGGGCAGTATCAATAATGCAACGGCCATAGCTACTGGAGCCGTGAGATGCAATTTGGCCGTTGAAACCATGACGTAATTCAGCTCAATGAATTGGATCATAAGAACAGAAATGGTGAATCCCAGCACCAATGATCCCGTATCTCCCATAAATATTTTGGCGGGGGCCCAATTGTAGAAGAGGAAGGCAAATACGGCAGCACCCAACGACAGGCTAATGAAGCCCAATGTGCTAAAGCCTGCTGCAAAAAACCACCAAGAGAAGATTCCGAGGATAATGCACGCTACGCTTCCAGCCAGTCCGTCGAGTCCGTCTATGAGATTGAAGGCATTGGTCAGACCGACGATAACAAAAATGGATAGAAACTCGGCGATCCCTGTAGGCAATGAGGTGAGCCCGAGAATTCCGTAAAGGCCAGTGAACTTGATGTCTGCAACAAACACCACCAACAAGGCAGCAAAAACCTGAATGGTGAGTTTGTCTAGTGCCTGCAGACTTGAAATATCATCTCTTACGCCCAGCAAAAAAGCAAAGAAGATCGCCAGCAAGAAAAATTTGTATTCGGCTAGTTCGGCAATTGGCACCCAGAAGAGCAGCGAGACCATGGCCGCAACATAAATAGCAATACCTCCAAGTGAAGGTGTGCTTACGCTGTGTACCTTTCGGCGATCGGGGTTATCAAGAAGATTGAGGGATCGGAATACGCGTATCACGATGGGCATAGCCGAAAAGGCTATCAAAAAAGAAGTGGTGATGCTAAGTAAGACGTCCATAAAACCTAAAACCGATTACAAGTATATGACCTTTTTAGAAATATAACAATAGAAAGAATTAATATTATTATTTACCAGTAAGAGCTCTGGAGTCGGAACTAAAATGCAAGCACGACGAAGAAAGGATTCAGCAAGTCCTCTTTGTTATATCGGATTGGATTTTCCAGGTCAGTATGTACGACTTGGCCACCAGCTTCTGTAACGATAACATGCGCTGCAGCTGTGTCCCATTCCATGGTTGGCCCAAAGCGCGGGTACACATCTGCCTCTCCTGAGGCAATCAACAACAATTTCAGTGAACTACCCTTTGAGACGATTTCTGGTTGTTTCAGTCGGGCGAGGAACTCTTCTGTTTCAGCACTCATGTGCGAGCGAGAAGCAACTGTTCTTAAATTGGGTTGATCAAGGGTCTTTTCTGAAACATGAATTTGCACACCATCTAATTGTGCACCCTCCCCTTCGATGGCCGTGTACATTAGGTCAAGTACGGGCGGATAAACCACCCCGAGGATCGGACGACCTTCATGGATGAGCGCTATGTTCACTGTGAACTCGCCATTTTTCTTAATGAATTCTTTTGTACCATCAAGCGGATCAATCATCCAGAAATAGTCCCAGTTTTTTCGCTCTTCATAGGGGATGGCTCGACCCTCTTCACTGAGAATAGGGATATTGGTTTCCTCAAGGAATGAAACGATTCGATTGTGCGCAGCTTTGTCGGCAAGCGTCAGAGGAGAATTATCGGCCTTCGCCTCTACGGAGAAATCAGCACTTTCGTAAATCTCAAGAATATCTGCGCCTGCCGCTCTCGCTGCTTCCTTGCAAATCAGTAAAAGGGTGGACAGGTGCGGTATTTCCATTTTCTTCATTGTCAAATAATCATTCCCGCTGCGACGGTTTCATTTGTCCCCTCATCAATCAAAATGACACTCCCGGTATTTCGGTTTTTTCTATAGGAATCGGCCAAAAGAGGTTTTGTAGTTCGTAGTTTAACTCTGCAGATTTCATTCATCCCGACCTCTTTATCTGCTTCATTTCTGTGCAGGGTATTTACATCCAATTTGTACCGAATTTCCCTGATGATTGTTTTTACTTCACTCGTAGTATGCTTGAGCGTATATTTCATCCGTGGTTTTGGCCCGTCTGAATTCAACCAACAGAGCATTACATCCACATCTTGAATTTGCTTGGGCTGATTGTTGGCACGAACGAGCATATCCCCACGGCCTACGTCCACATCGTCTTCTAGCGTCATTGTCACGGACATGGGCGCAAAAGCCTCATCAATAGGGCCATCGAGTGTTTCTATGGATTTGATCTTAGAAGTAAAGCCAGATGGCAGCACCAAAATGTCGTCTCCTGGCTTGAAAACACCACCTGCGATTCTACCAGCATATCCTCTGAAATCATGAAATGCATCTGTCTTTGGCCGGATTACTGTTTGTACGGGAAATCGGCAGTCTATGTGATTGTGATCGCTACCAATGTGAATGTGTTCCAGGGTGTACATTAAAGTGGAACCTTCGTACCAATCCATAGTAGTGCTTCGGTTCACTACATTGTCACCGTTCAGTGCACTGATGGGCACAAAACGTACATCCTTCACATCCAGCTTGGAGGCAAAATCTTCATAGTCTGCGACGATTGTATCGTAGGCTTCCTGGCTGTGATCTACCAAATCCATTTTGTTGATACAAACGACAAGATGAGGAATTTGGAGCAACGAGGCAATAATCGAATGACGTCTGGTCTGCTCCACCACACCGTGTCGTGCATCTACAAGGATGAGAGCCAGATTAGCCGTGGAAGCCCCGGTGACCATATTTCTGGTGTACTGGATATGGCCGGGTGTATCGGCGATAATAAATTTTCTCTTGGGCGTGGCGAAATATCTATACGCCACATCAATGGTAATTCCTTGTTCGCGCTCGTCTTTGAGTCCGTCAGTAAGAAGAGCCAAATCTGTTCCTTCCAAGCCCTTTCGTTCACTCGATTGCTTGACCTGCTCCAGTTGATCCTCAAATATGGATTTGGAATCATACAGCAATCGACCAATTAATGTACTCTTGCCGTCATCCACGCTTCCTGCTGTGGTGAATCGAAGCAACTCCATGTCTAAATATCCGCTCATAATGTCTTTTTAGAAATACCCTTCCTTTTTTCTGTCCTCCATAGAGGTTTCAGATCGTTTGTCGTCCTCTCTGTTTCCACGCTCTGTTTGTCTGGCGGAAGCGACTTCTTCCACAATTTTTTTCAACGTGTCTGCATCGGACTCATCGCCACCCGTGATGGTAATGTCCCCCAGCGTTCTGAATCTAATTTTTTTGGTTACGATTTCTTCATTGTCCTGAATTTGAATAAAATCTGAAACGGGCAACCAGGTGTCGCTTCTTCTGATTACCTCTCGCTCATGTGCAAAGTACAGCGATGGAATATCAATTTTTTCCGAAAGGATATACTGCCAGATGTCCATCTCTGTCCAATTACTGATCGGAAAAACACGAAAATGTTCACCGTGGTGGTGCTTGGCATTGAACAAATTCCACAGTTCGGGTCGCTGGTTTTTAGGGTCCCATTGGCCGAACTCATCTCGATGCGAAAAGAAGCGTTCCTTTGCTCTGGCCTTTTCTTCATCTCTTCTTGCCCCACCCATGCACGCATCAAATTTATTTTCTGCGATCGTGTCCAGAAGCGTGACAGTCTGAATGGCATTGCGGTTGGCATTTCTACCTTTTTCTTCGGCGGCCATTCCATTATCAATGGAGTTTTGTACAGATCCGACGATGAGTCGAGCACCTAACTTCTCCACTAAATCATCTCTAAATTTCATTGTCTCAGGGAAGTTGTGTCCTGTGTCAATGTGTACTAGGGGGAAAGGAACCTTGGCTGGGTGAAAAGCTTTTCTGGCCAAATGGGTCAGGACGATGGAATCTTTTCCGCCAGAAAAGAGGATGGCGGGATTCTCGAACTGAGCAAAAACCTCTCTAATCACATAGATGGACTCGGCTTCTAGTTCTTTGATATGAGTCAGATTGTAGCTACTCATTTATTTTAGTTTTGGTACAATTTTATTGATTAAGTGATGCAAACACTCCTCCAGGTCTTCTTCCGCAGTGTTGACTTTTATGGTGGGGTTTTGTGGTTCTTCAAAAGGAGAATCAATCCCAGTAAAATTCTTTATTTCACCTCTTCTGGCTTTTGCATACAGGCCCTTTACGTCTCTTTCTTCACATACTTCGATCGGACATTCCACAAACACCTCGAAGAAATTTTCTTCACCCACTAATTCTCTGGCTGCCTGTCTGTCGCTTCGAAAGGGCGAAATAAAAGCGGTCAGCACGACTACACCAGCATCCAAAAACAGACCAGACACTTCAGAAATTCTTCTAATATTTTCCTGCCTGCTTCCTTCAGAAAAATCCAAGTCCTTATTCAGACCCGACCGAATGTTGTCTCCATCAAGGAGATAGGTAGGCACGCCTTGCGTATGCAGATATACTTCCAACGCTCCGGCCAATGTGGATTTGCCTGACCCGGATAAACCGGTAAACCAAATCAAGACTGGCTTGAAGCCACTTCGTTCGATACGGTCGGCTTGTGTTATGGTGTGATCGTGAGGGATGATGTTCTCCATCAGAGTCTTCCGTCTATTAAGGTTTTATCCAAAATCCCTTTCACATCGTAAATGATTGATACCTGCTGTCGGATATTGTTCCAATCTAATGAGACAAATTGATGGTGAGCCACGGCCACAATGATGGCATCATAGTTCGACGGATTGAGATCAGTCAAAAGCTCAATATTGTACTCTTCCTGGACCTCCTTAGCATCTGCTTGTGGGTCGATCACATCTACACTGATATTGAAAGACTGAAGTTCATTGAAGATGTCAATGACACGCGTGTTCCGAACGTCCGGACAGTTTTCTTTGAAGGTGAAACCAAGAATTGCTACGCGCGTCGTGTTGGATAATTTATTCTTTGATCCGAGTAGCTTGATTACTTTGTTGGCCACATGAGAGCCCATGGCATCATTGATCTTTCGGCCAGCCGTGATGACCTGTACATGATGACCCAATTGTTCTGCTTTGTGGGTGAGATAGTACGGATCAACGCTGATACAATGACCACCAACAAGGCCAGGAGTGAAAGGGAGAAAATTCCATTTCGTTCCGGCGGCATCCAAGACTTCTCTGGTATCGAGATCCATTTTTTCAAAGATCACTGCCAGTTCATTGACGAAAGCAATGTTGATGTCTCGCTGAGCATTCTCAATTACTTTGGCAGCCTCCGCCACTTTGATACTGCTGGCAAGATGTGTCCCTGCGGTGATGAATGAATTATAAAAATCATCAACAATTTTGGCTATTTCGGGCGTAGAACCACTCGTTACTTTTAAGATGTCTGTTATCCTATGTGCTTTGTCACCGGGATTGATTCGCTCTGGTGAATAGCCACAGAAAAAATCTTTGTTGTATTTCAGGCCACTCACTTTTTCAAGAATGGGAACACAGACCTCTTCGGTACAGCCTGGAAACACGGTGGATTCATACACCACGATAGCTCCTTTGGTGAGGTTTTCAGCAACGGTCTTTGTTGCGGATTTTATGGGTGATAGATCGGGCTGCTTGGCATCATCAACAGGTGTAGGTACCGTGACTATGAAGAAATTACATTTTGAAAGCTGATCCTTATCACTCGTAAATCGCAGAAAGGTACTATCGTTTAGTTCGGTTTTGGCGACCTCAAGTGTGCGATCTTCTCCGCGCTCTAATTCCTCAATTCGCCCAGAATTGATATCAAAACCCAGGGTTGGGTATTTATTGCCTGACGCTACAGCGAGCGGAAGCCCAACATACCCAAGTCCTATAATTCCTACTGATAAGTCCATGTCCAAAAAATCAGGGCGCAAAGATAACGTGGCTTTTTATCCTAGCACCTTCTTTTTGAAGTATTCTAGCGTTGGTTTCAAACCTTCAGCTCGTGCGAAAGTGGGGGACCAATTCAGGACTTCTTTCGCCCGGCGAATATCTGGCTTTCGCTGTTTAGGGTCGTCTTCTGGAAGATCCTGAAAAATCAACTTGCTTTTGCTTCCAGTTAGCCGAACAATTTCTTCACCGAACTCTTTGATGGTGATTTCTTCCGTGTTTCCAATGTTCACCGGATGAACATAATCGCTTAAGAGCAGGCGATAGATTCCTTCAACCAAATCATCGACATACGTAAACGATCTTGTTTGAGAGCCATCTCCGAAAACAGTGATGTCCTCACCCCGAAGCGCTTGAGAAATAAATGCAGGCAAGGCGCGTCCGTCATCCAGCCGCATTCGCGGGCCGTAAGTATTGAAGATTCGTACGATGCGGGTCTCAAGATTATGGTAGGTGTGGTAGGCCATGGTGATTGCTTCCTGAAAACGCTTGGCTTCATCGTAAACTCCTCGTGGACCAACGGGGTTTACGTTTCCCCAATAGTCCTCATTTTGTGGGTGAACGAGCGGATCTCCATACACCTCTGACGTAGAGGCAATAAGCATTCTAGCCTTTTTTTCTTTTGCAAGTCCAAGCAAGTTGTGTGTGCCTAGTGCGCCTACTTTTAAGGTTGGAATGGGCATCTTCAGATAGTCTATCGGGCTCGCAGGCGAAGCAAAGTGGAGTACATAATCCAGGTCACCTTTTACATGGACATATTTGGTGACATCATAATGATGAAACTCAAATTCCGCCAACGGCATCAAATGTTCAATGTTGTTTACGCTTCCTGTGGAAAGGTTGTCCATGGCAATTACGTGACAACCTTCTTTGATGAATCGGTCACACAAATGAGATCCAAGGAATCCTGCTCCTCCAGTTATTAGTACTTTTTTATTCATCTGTTTATAATTGATTTTTTAAAGGTCAGATGCAATCAACATATCATATCATTTTCCTGTGTTATCAGGATCAGTATGTTGGTTTCATCTAGAAATTGTTTTCCACCTTGGCTAGTGATGGTTGGTTTAAATCTTTTTGTGAAACGATAGGGTCAGACTGAAGTCCCCAATCTAAATTAAGGTCTTTATCATTATAAAGCAGTCCTTTTTCATGTGCTGGTGAGTACACGGCATCCACGAAATAGTAGAACAGTGTATCGTCCTCCAAGGTGTGATAACCATGCGCAAACCCCATTGGCACGAGAAGAAGCTTGCCGGGTTCGTTGAGAGTTGCTTTGTATGATTTCAAGTAGGTTGGCGAATCTTTTCGAAGGTCTACCACTATATCACTGACTGCCCCACGCGTGACGCCAACAAGCTTGGTCTGAGAGTATGGAGCATCTTGATAGTGCAATCCTCTAAGTACATTTTTTGCCGAACACGCAAAATTGACCTGCTTAATGTCAAATTGAATGCCGAGTTCGTTGTTCAACCTTTCTTGATTGAAAGCTTCCATGAAGAACCCTCTCTGATCACCGAATGAAGTAACCTCGATAGTGTAACAATCTTTTAGAGGTGTTTCTGTAATCTTCATTGCTTCAGGAGATTCATCAAATACTTTCCATAGCCGCTCTTGGCCAGATGAGCGCCAAGTTTTTCTACTTGCGCCCCATCTATATACCCCATCTTATAGGCGACCTCTTCGATGCAGCCAACCTTGAGACCTTGGCGTTCTTCAATCACTTGCACGAAGTTTCCCGCTTGCATTAGCGAAGAAAATGTTCCGGTATCTAACCAGGCCGTCCCCCGATCCAGGACCTCCACTTTTAAATTCCCTTGAGTCAAATAAGCATTGTTGATGTCGGTGATTTCTAGTTCGCCTCTGGCACTGGGTTTTATCTCTTTGGCTATGTCCACCACTTGATTGTCATAGAAGTAAAGGCCAGGTACTGCATAATTCGATTTTGGTTGGGCGGGTTTTTCTTCAATGGAGATTGCTTTGTTTGAGTCATCAAATTCCACGACTCCATATCTCTCCGGATCATGTACTCGATACGCGAAGACAATTCCTCCCGAAGGATCAGCGCACGTTTGAAGTTTTTTTGAAAAACCAGACGCATAGAAAATGTTGTCGCCAAGCACTAGTGCTACCGAATTGTCCCCAATAAAATCATGTCCAATAATAAATGCTTCTGCCAAGCCATTTGGTTCAGCTTGTACGGCATACTCAAACCGGCATCCAATTTTGGAACCATCTCCCAATAGCTGCTCGAAAAGTGGTAGATCGTGTGGGGTTGAAATAATGAGAATTTCTCGGATTCCGGCGAGCATGAGCGTAGATAGCGGATAATAAATCATCGGTTTGTCATAAACCGGCAGCAGCTGCTTACTCATCGCATACGTCAATGGGTGTAATCGAGTACCCGACCCCCCCGCTAATATGATTCCCTTCATCTGCCGTAATGTTCGTTGTAATAATTCATGTACTCTCCAGAGGTAACATTTGTTAGCCACCCCTCATTGTCCAAGTACCAATCTACGGTTTTTCTTATTCCTTCCTCGAACTGAAGTGAAGGTTTCCACCCGAGCTCTCTACTTATTTTGGAAGAATCAATGGCGTACCGCAGGTCATGACCCGCTCGATCTGTCACAAAAGTGATGAGTTTTTGTGAGCTGCCGATCTCATGGCCAAGTTTCTCATCCAGCGCATCACAGAGCACACGGATGAGATCAATATTTTTCCATTCGTTTTCGCCTCCAATGTTGTACGTATCTCCTGTTTTCCCTTGATGAAAAATCAAGTCAATAGCTGATGCGTGATCCTCTACGTATAACCAATCTCGAACATTCTCACCCTTTCCATAAACAGGAATTTTCTTTCCGTTTTGGATATTGTTTATGACAAGAGGAATCAATTTCTCAGGGAATTGGTTTGGCCCATAATTGTTGGAACAATTAGAAATAACGATGGGCAATCCGTAGGTGTTTTGGTAAGCTCTGACAAAATGATCAGATGCAGCTTTGGATGCGGAATAAGGAGATTTTGGATCATAGGCGGTTGATTCTTCAAACAACCCAGTGTCTCCGAGAGATCCATACACCTCGTCTGTTGAGATGTGATAAAACCTCTTTCCTTCAAAATTTGTCCAATAGGCTTTGGCTGTATTGAGCAAATTCATGGTGCCAAGCACATTGGTCTGGACAAAAGCCAACGGGTCTTTAATGGATCGATCCACGTGGGATTCGGCGGCCAAATGAATGACCCCATCGAAAGCGTATTTCTGGAATAATTGAGCCAGAAGTTCTGAATCCAGGATGTCTCCCTTGACAAAACGATAATTTGAAGCATCCGAAATGTCAAGTAGATTCTGAAGATTGCCGGCATAGGTCAAGGCATCTAGGTTCACAATCTGGTCGTCAGGGTAGCTGGTAACAAATCTGCGCAGAACATGCGATCCGATAAATCCTGCTCCGCCGGTTATCAGTATCGATTTGCTCATTTGTAGAACGATTTATACCAGTCCATAAAATTCTTTATGCCCTCTTCCACAGTCGTGCTCGGACGATAATCAACAGCCTTCATCAAATCTTCTACATCAGCGTAGGTCTCTGGAACGTCTCCCTGCTGAATCGGCATGAAATTGATTTTGGCTTTTTTGCCCAATTCGTTTTCTATTGCTTTTATGAAATCCATCAAATCTACGGGCGCATTGTTGCCAATATTGTACAGACGGAAAGGCGCGAAGCTGGTGGCAGGATCGGGATTATCAGAAGACCATTCTTCGTTTGGTGTGGCGGGATTGTCCAGCAATCGAACGATTCCTTCGACAATGTCATCCACATAGGTGAAGTCCCTCCTCATTTTGCCATGATTATATACATCAATCGGTTTGTCAGCGAGGATTGCTTTTGTAAAGAGAAAGAGCGCCATGTCGGGCCGACCCCATGGCCCATAGACGGTAAAGAACCTAAGTCCCGTAGTGGGCATACTAAAGTTGGCTGCATACGAATGCGCAATCAGCTCATTGGATTTTTTGGTGGCAGCATAAAGTGAAACTGGATGATCGACATTGTGTTTTACCGAAAACGGCAATTGTGTATTGGCACCATAAACGGAGCTAGAGGAGGCAAAAAGAAAATTTTCCACATCATTTTTTCTGCTTGCCTCGATGACATTTAGAAACCCTGAAACATTTGCTTCGATGTAGGCTTGAGGATTGATCAATGAGTATCGAACACCTGCTTGTGCCGCAAGATTGACTACTTTGGAAATTTGGTGGCGATCGAAAACCGCCTCAACCCCAGCTTGATTTCCCATGTTCTCGTGCTCAAACTCAAATTCAGAAAATTGTCGGAGAATGTTCAAACGGGCATGTTTGAGAGACACATCGTAATAGTCATTTAGGCTATCAAGCCCCACAACCTTTTGTCCTGCCGCTAATAAGCGTTTGCTTAGGTGGAAACCAATGAATCCTGCGGCACCAGTAACGAGAATTGATTTTGATCCTGAATTAGCCAACGTAGTTTTTTTTTGCAATGCTAACCGCTCTTAAACCATTTTACAAGAAATTCGCGCTGGGTTCTGATTAGTCAAATATATGTTTAGTCAAATTTTCCTTCTGATTCGCAAAGATTTCGTCATTGATTGGCGGCTAAAACATCCGTTTACAGGTATTCTATTGTACATAGCCAGCACTATTTACACGGTATATCTTTCGTTTGATGCCGTGATTACGCCGGCTGTTTGGAGTTCGCTTTTCTGGATTATCCTTTTGTTTATAGCCACCACAGCTCTTGCCAAAAGTTTTATTCAGGAAGAGCGACGGCATTTGTATTATTATTTCACAATAAAGCCGAATGTACTGATCCTTTCGAAGCTGATTTACTCGTTTGTTTACCTCAGTGGAATTGGCCTTTTTGGTTTGTTGATATATATCATTCTTATTGGACGGCCAGAATTTTCGCTTGGGCTATTTCTGTTGAATTTTTTCAATGGTGTGCTCGGTCTTTCTGTGGCCTTTACCATGATTGCTTCGCTTGCCGTACATACAGCTCAGAAAGGAAATATGATGGCTATTCTGGGTTTTCCGGTGATTCTGCCCATTTTGCTGCTGGCCATTTCCAATTCTCGTCGGATCGTAGAAGGTGCTGTTTGGGATCAAATCAGTAGTTTTTCATTAATACTGACATCTGTCAATGTAATTATCGTTGTACTCACACTAATTTTGTTCCCTTATTCCTGGAAGTCATGAAGTATTTGATTCGTACAAGTTGGTGGAAGTGGTTAGCGATTGGCTTGCTGATTTATACGGTGATTGGTGGCTTGCTCTTTAGTGTCCCAAGATTGCCGATTCTCAATGAGACGATTCGCGTGCTGCACTTTCATGTACCTATGTGGTTTGGTATGATCTTCTTATTTACGGCCTCTTTTATTCAAGCAATCAAACACTTGAAATCAGGGAGCATGGAAAGTGATTTGATAAGTGTTCAATTGGCCGAGGTGGGACTATTTTTTGGGATGCTGGGGCTTCTGACGGGCATGCTTTGGGCAAACTTCACATGGGGTTCTCCATGGAGCGGAGACCCCAAACAAAATTCCGCAGCTATTAGCATGCTGATTTATTTGGCGTATTTTGTTTTGAGAGGGTCTATCTCTGACGAACAAATGCGGGGAAGAATCTCTGCCGTGTATAACATATTCGCGTTTGCGGCATTAATACCTTTGCTTTTTATCCTGCCTCGATTGGCTGATAGTTTGCATCCGGGCAATGGAGGTAATCCGGGTTTTAACACATATGATTTAGATAGTCGGTTGCGGTTGGTGTTTTACCCGGCTGTGTTGGGATGGACATTGTTTGGGTTTTGGATTGCGACGGTAAAGATACGAATGAGTAGAATTAAAAAAATAAGAGAAGATGTTTAGAACACTTTTAATGATGGTCATGTTGTTCATTAGCGCAGGCATTGCAAGCGCTCAGGATATAGAGATGGCAGATCAGTTCAGAGCTGACGGAAAAATATACGTGGTGATTGGTGTGATCCTACTACTGCTCATTGGGTTATTCATTTATTTGTTTCGCATTGAGCGAAAAGTTAAAAAATTAGAAAAATGAAAACAACACATATAATCGGAATTTTGGTCATCGCCGTAGCGATCGTTCTTATCATCACTACGTCAGGGGATGCTAGCGAGTATTTGTCCTTTGGGGAAGCCAAGCAGCTTGCTGATAGGGGGAGTAAAACACAAATCCATGTGGTCGGTCAATTGAAAAAAGATTCGAATGGCGAAGTGGTGGGTATTCAGCCAAGCCCCGACATGCTCTCGTTTTCTTTTGCCATGGTAGATGAAGACGGGCGGGAGCAAAGAGTTTTTCATCCCAATCCAATGCCGACAGATTTTATGCGCTCAGAGCAGGTGGTGATTATTGGAGGATACTATCAGGACAAATTTGTGGCAGACAAAATTTTGCTCAAGTGTCCTTCCAAGTATCAGGAGAACGAAGTAAAGCTGTAGTTGATGATTCGGACTTGTGAACAAGCGGAAAAAAGTATCTGTTTTTTTCGATAAATTTGAATAAATAAGCTTGAAGCTGCTCATCTAACGAACAACTAGATATGATTGACATTTTTCCATGCTAGCGTATTCAAAACTTAGAGAAAAACTCAACGTTGAGTCTTTGAATGGTGAAGCAGAGGACTTGGCATTTTTAACTCATTATCTTCATAATTATACTCAGGGTGAGACAGACTCATTTAAGGAAAGGGCGCAAAAATATTTTGATAGAGTAAACCAAGACCTGAACATTGTCTCTGAGCCTGAACTTCAGGCGATGCTCCCTATCAAATGGGACGTTCCTTTTCCCAGTCCTAAGATTAAGGAATTTTCATTTATTGATTTGTTTGCAGGAATCGGTGGTTTCCGAATTCCAATGCAAGAGTTGGGCGGAAAATGTGTCTTTTCTTCAGAGTTTAATTATCACGCGCAAAGAGCCTATGAATTGAATTTCGGTGAAATTCCTTTCGGTGATATTACAAAGTTGGATACTGATATCGTCCCTAAACACAATGTTTTGTGTGCAGGGTTTCCTTGTCAACCTTTCAGTATTTCAGGAAAAATGAAGGGTTTTGAAGATACAAGAGGGACACTTATTTATCATGTGTTTGAAATCATTGAAAAGAGAATGCCTGACGTGGTACTGCTAGAAAATGTAAAGCATTTGATTTATCACGATGGGAAAAGAACGATAGCAACGATTGTTCATCACTTAGAAGAACTGGGGTATCAGGTATCAAAAAAAGTATTGAATGCCTCTGATTTTGGTGTACCTCAAAATAGAGAGCGAATTATTATTATTGGTCATAAGGATCGAAAATTTGATTTTTCGAAAATAGAAAGGCGATCCAAACCCGTGTTAAAGAATTTCTTAGATAAAGAGAATGATTTTGAATACTTGGACGAGCCGTACACAATTTTGGAAGATCAAAAAAGGCAAGATTCGGGACTGATATTCGCAGGATATCGCAACAAGACGATTCGAAAAGCAGGCGTACGGCCAGGGACTGAGCATTTGTCAAGAGTACATAAGCAGCCCAATCGCATTTATTCTACGGAAGGGATACACCCTGCCTTGCCTTCACAGGAATCCTCGGGAAGATTTTGGATATTGCACGAAGGGATGGTAAGAAAACTAACCATCCAAGAATGCTACAGAATAATGGGATTCCCGAAGAGTTTTAAAATGATATACAGCCGAGGAGAGCGTTATAGACAAATTGGTAATTCCGTAGCAATCCCAATGATTAAGGCAGTTGTCAAGCAGATTAAGGCTCAATTATTAAACTAGAATGGAGCCTTCAGAATTCTTAAAAAATATTTATCAGCAGTCCATGGAGTTGGTTGGTTCTGATGACCAAGTTAAATCGGATTTGGACTCGGCGATATCTTCACATTTGGATGATATTCTACAACACTCTGAATCTGCCAAAGGAGTTTTGACGGTGATATTGACAAGTGCGGCTTACAAAACTTTAAATAGTGATCAAGATATTAGAAAGCATCAAACAAGCATTGAGGGAGGATATTCTGGGAGAACCTTTGACGCCAAATTTATCACACCCTTTTTAAAAGAAGTGAAATTTCCTGCCATGGCTGAAAGTGGATGGCTCACTAGATCATTGGAACAGAAAGTGCCTTATGATGCTAACTATTCTGGTGCAATCAGCCCACCCACTTTAAAGATAGCATTTCTCAAAACTATTGAAGCAATCCAATCTGGAACGGATTTAAACGAAATTTTGAGCTATCTGTTTCAAGGACTAATTATAAAGCGAAACAGCCAACAGATAGACTTAGCCAAACCGCTTAATTTACCAATTGGAACTATTGTTGGCCTTTTGTCAAGGCACTTTGAAGCCAAATATTCTTCTGAGGGAGCATCACGGCTTCCTGTATTGGCATTTTATGCGGCGTATCAATGTTTGGTGAACGAAACTAAGCGGTTTGAAAGTAAGAATCTTCTGGAGATTGAGAGTCATACATCTGCTGATTCAAGAAGCGGACGAATAGGAGATATAGATATTGTGGATGAAAAGAATAGAGCTTTTGAAGCGGTTGAGGTAAAACATGGTATTTCAATAACTGCTCAGTTGGTAAGAGATGCATTTGAGAAATTCAAGACCACCCAGGTAAATCGTTATTACTTGTTGTCAACTTCCAATATAGACGAATCTCAAAAGGATCAAATTGAGAAAGAAATTGACCGAATCAAAAATATACATGGATGCCATGTTATTGCCAATGGGCTGACCAATTCTCTAAAGTACTATCTAAGACTTTTATCAGACACCTCAGAATTTATCGAGAATTATGTGAATCTGATTGAGACTGATTCTGCGCTTAAATTTGAACACAAAAAACAGTGGAATACCATTATTTCCACCATGTAACCTGCACTACTTCAATCAATGCATTACCTCATAGGAAACCTCGGACATTTTTTTATTATTTTATCGTTTGTTGCCGCACTGGTATCGACACTGGCCTATTGGCTGGGGAGTAAAGACCCTGAGCGATGGAGTCGTTTTGCGAACATCAGTTTCCTCGTTCATGGGCTTGCTGTTTTCGGAATAGTGTTCGCACTCTTCTTCATCATTCACAACCATTATTTTGAGTATCACTACGCATGGAGTCACTCCTCCACCCTGCTCCCGTGGTACTATCAGATTTCTTGTTTTTGGGAAGGGCAGGAAGGATCATTTCTTCTTTGGATGTTCTGGAACGTGATCATTGGTTTTGTGCTGATCCGCACAAATCGAGATTGGAGACCTTCTGTGATGGCGGTGGTTTCTGTTACACAATTATTTTTGTCATCCATGATTTTAGGGGTGGTGATTTTTGGTGCAAAATTCGGGAGCTCGCCCTTTATGTTACTCCGGGATGTCATAGACGCCCCGATCTTTCAAACCAATCCGGATTTTATACCGGAGGACGGTACCGGATTAAATCCCCTGCTTCAGAATTACTGGATGGTGATTCATCCGCCAATGCTGTTTTTGGGGTTTGCCCTCACGGTTGTTCCTTTTGCCTATGCGGTGGCTGGTATGCTGCGTGGCAAATTGAAAGAATGGATTCGACCTGCCTTGCCATGGGCGCAGTTTGGGACGATGATTCTGGGTGTAGCTATTCTTATGGGTGCTTATTGGGCGTATGAGACATTGAATTTTGGTGGGTACTGGAATTGGGATCCTGTGGAGAATGCCGTGTATGTACCCTGGCTGGTGATGGTGGCAGCTATGCATACCATGATCGCTTATAAAAACAACGCCTCTGCCCTGAAGGTGTCCATCATACTTGTGATCTCTACTTTTCTGTTGATTCTGTATGCGACATTCTTGACTAGAAGTGGCGTACTTGGTGAGTCGTCTGTTCACTCATTTACTGATTTGGGATTGTCTGGACAGCTACTTATTTATCTGGCGGTGTTCACGATTGGTTCTATTTGGTTGATGGTCAGGACATGGAAAAAAATACCATCGAGTCCTAGCGACATATCTCCATATACCCGGGAATTCTGGATTTTTCTTGGAGCAGCCACGTTGGTTCTAATGGCTTTTCAGGTAATTTATGTCACATCTTACCCTGTATATAATAGGGTTTTTGAATTTTTTGGAGGCACACTTAACCTCGCTCCTCCGGCAGATCAAGTGGCTTTTTATTCGAAGTATCAATTGTTTTTTGCAGTTCTATTGGCGATTCTATCAGGCACTGGCCAGTTCTTTTGGTGGAATAAAACCAGCCCAAAGGAGCTACGAGACAAACTGGTAACCCCACTGACGATTTCGTTGCTCTTGTCCGGCGTTGTTTTTCTAAGTTGGGGCATCAGCCAGTGGCAATACATTCTGCTTCTTACGGCTTGTGTTTACTCGATCGTGTCAAACAGTTTCATTTTTGTTTCTCTAGCCAAGTCGAACATTCGCCTTAGCGGAGGAGCAGTGGCTCACATTGGCATTGCCATGATGTTAATCGGGATTTTGTTTTCTTCGGGCTACTCCAAGATTCTTTCAAAGAACTATACGGGTCGGGCCTGGAACAATGATTTTCCAGATGATGTCAATCAAAATAATCTCCTCCTTTTTCAGAATGAGGCTCGACAGATGGGAGAATATTCCATAATTTATCGAGGGAAGAGAAAACTTACCCAAGAGGCTGGCTATGTGGATGTGAATGACCTACAGCAAACAGACTTCCCAAACAAAGTAACTGTCTTGCAGACGATCTCTCAGGATATGATCCAAGGCGATACATTGACATTGACAAACTTTGAAAATAGCTATTTTCAGGTGGATTATGAATCTACCAGCGGGGAGCAATTTACGCTGTATCCCAGGGTTCAGATCAATGACGAAATGGACATGATTGTGTATTCTCCTGATATTTTGAAAAAGTGGCATTCGGATGTCTACACACATGTTCGTACATTTCCAGACCCAGATCAGGCGCCTGTCTGGAGTGAGGGGGATTCGATTACGGTAAAGCGTGGGGATACTTTTTTTGTAAATGATTATGTCGCACATTTTCGAAGTGTCGAAACAGTTACGGAAATCAAAGGTCTTTCAATGATGCCAGGAGATGTTGCGGTGAAAGCAGTCGTTGAGATTGAAGGAGAGTCTAAAAACTACTTGGCTGAGCCTATCTATTTGATTCGAGGATCAGAGGTGGGTATGCTCTCCGATCAAGTAAATGATCTAGCCTTGCAAATCACGATTTTGTCTATTCATCCGGAGACCAACGAGTTTGTGTTTGGTCTACTCACCACGCAGAAGGAATGGATTATAATGGAGGCCGTGCAAATGCCATTTATTAATGTACTTTGGATTGGCACTTTACTATTGGTCATCGGCCTCATCATTGCTGTCGTTCGGCGGTATAGAGAATTTCGATTGATGCGGGACAAAGCGATGGAATAAGTATCTTGCATTATGGCAAATTCAGTAGCCATTTTAGGTTCAGGGAACATGGCATTTCAGCTGCTCGCTGCTTTTGACAAGGCCTCTGTGCAGTTGAGCGGTTTGATTTCTCGTGATTTGGGTCGTGGGGCTAGTACGCTGGAAGCCACATCAGCAAATTGTGAGCTTGTTGGCGGAAGGGACGTTTCCGATTTGGAGGCGGATTTAATCATACTTGCGGTCCCCGATGATGCCATTGCTGATGTCCTGCGCTTCTATCAGTTTAATTCCAATCATATACTTGTTCACACGTCTGGTGCTGCTTCGATTGATGTAATTCAGCATGAACGAGCGGGGGTGCTTTATCCATTGCAAACATTCACATGGGGGGAGGCAGTGGATTTTTCTGGAATTCCTGTTTTGATTGAGGGCTCTAGTTTGAGTGTGGAGGAGTCGTTGATAGACTTGGCACGAACGGTGAGCGATACGGTCCAGGTCACCTCTTCGGAAAACAGGCTGAAACTTCATGTGGCGGCAGTGTTGGTTTCAAATTTTACAAACCACTTGTATCATCGAGCGGAGAAGTGGCTTGCCAAAAGTGATTTGTCTTTGGGCATTCTTCAGCCATTAATCGACGAAACGCAAAGAAAGGCCAAGGAAATTGGAGCTGAAAAAGCCCAGACGGGCCCTGCCAAAAGAGGAGATGAAAAAACGCTGGCACTCCATGAAGAGCTACTTGAGGATGATGGGCTCAAAGAACTCTATCACTTGATTTCGGAGGATATCAAGAATTTCAAATGAGTGTTTTCAACATGATACAGGGTGCGATGCTAGCAACCAGAATCCCAAATTTGATAATTATCGGACTTGCGCAGCTTCTGAGTGCCGACATGCTTTTTCGTTTAGGGCTCATAGAATCCATTGGACTATCGTTAGGCTTGTTGTCGATAAGTACTATGATGGTGGCTGCCGGAGGGTATGTTATCAATGATTATTATGATGCTAAGATTGACATGTTGAATCGGCCAAAAAAGGTGGTTGTTGGCCGAACGCTAAGTCGACGAAAAGCACTGGCTCTACACACAACCCTCTCTGTTTTGGCAATCTTGATTGGCCTTATAGTAAGTTGGAAACTCGCACTAATCCATTTTTTGGCCGTGACGCTTCTCTGGTATTACTCCAATCATTTACGCAGGTATTTTATAGGAAAATTGGCTGTGGCGATATTGACGGCTGGGAGTATATTGCTGGTTGGGTTTCTTTATGGGGTGGATAGTTACGAACTTATGGCATTTGCAGCCTTTGGGTCAGCAATAGTTTGGATTCGTGAGCTGGTCAAGGACATGGAGAGTGTTCGTGGAGAGACTGCCTATGGCGTGCAGTCCGTCACTAAAGTTTGGGGAATTCAGGGGACTAAAGTCATGATAGGCACGATTGCCATTGCGGGAATTTCTTTGCTTACCTATTTTATACTGGCGATGAACTCTCAACTCACTCTTTACTATTACCTCTCGCTTATTCCTATACTCATCATTTTCTTTTATTTTCTTATTAAAGCAGATCGACCAGAGAGGTTTAGACGCCTGCGGTACCTGACCAATTTATTCATATTGGCTGGGCTGGTGAGTATGCTTTTTGTGTAGCTCCGGGCTAAATTTGTCTCATGACTCATCTTGCAATATTTGCATCAGGCAGTGGAACAAATGCTGAGAAAATCATGGAATATTTTGAATTCCACGAGGAGGTGACCGTGAGTGTGGTATTCTCCAACAAACCTGACGCCTTTGTATTCGAGCGAGCAGAAAATTTTGGTGTGCCAACAGAAAATTTTGATAGGCAGCAATTTGAATCAGAAAATTTATCAAGAAGATTGGACGAGCATTTGGTAGATTTTATTGTCTTGGCGGGGTTTCTATGGAAAATCCCTGAACACTTGCTGAAGGCATTTCCTGACAAGATTATAAATATTCATCCAGCACTGCTTCCGAAATATGGAGGGAAAGGTATGTATGGAGATCGGGTGCATCAGGCGGTGCTGGATAGTGGTGAGAAGAAATCGGGCATTTCGATTCATTTGGTTAATGAAAACTACGATGAGGGACTTATTCTTTTTCAGGAGGAATGTGAAGTGAAGCCAGGGGATACTGCGGAAACACTGGCGTCTCGAATTCATGGCTTGGAGCATGAACATTTTCCAAGAGTCATCAGCGAATACATTCAGAGTTGTAGCTAATTCCTACTTTTGCGGTTTACCAAAACCGCCCGGCAATGAACCGAAAAATTTCCTCAGCTCTTATTTCAGTTTTTCATAAAGACGGGCTTGAACCTATCGTGAGGGTACTTGATAATCAAGGCGTAAAAATCTATTCAACAGGGGGAACGGAGAAGTTTATTGCCGATTTAGGAATTGAAGTTACTGCTGTTGAGGACCTTACAGAATACCCATCAATTTTCGGAGGGCGGGTAAAGACACTGCACCCCAAAGTTTTTGGAGGCATCCTACATCGGCGAGATCATGCGGGCGATCAAGAAGAAATTGACGAATACGGTATTCCACCAATTGATTTGGTGATTGTGGACCTGTACCCGTTTGAGGAGACGGTAGCAACTGGAGGCACGGAAGAAGAAATCATAGAAAAAATTGATGTCGGTGGCATTGCCCTGATTCGAGGAGCGGCCAAAAATTTTAACGATGTGCTGATCGTAAGTTCTCGAGATCAATACGGTGAGTTGATGAATTTATTGACGGAGCAACGTGGAGCAACGTCGCTGGCTCAACGACAGCTTTTTGCCACACGCGCTTTCCAAACGAGCTCACACTATGATACGGCCATTTTTAATTACATGAATGGCTCGAAAGAAGTGCCGGTATTCAACGTGAGCATAGCCCAAGAAAAGAAACTCCGATACGGAGAAAACCCACACCAGGAGGGGAGTTTCTTTGGGAATCTGGACGAATACTTTGAGCAACAGCATGGTAAAGAGCTTTCGTATAACAACCTGCTCGATGTAGATGCGGCGGTTCAACTGATTGCTGAATTCGATTCACAGGAAAATGTATTCGCCATATTAAAACACAACAATGCCTGTGGCCTGGCCGTCGCAAATGATTTGAAGACGGCCTATCAGCGAGCTTTTGCAGCGGACACACTTTCCGCCTTTGGAGGAGTGCTAATTTCCAATCAGACCATTAGTTTGGAGGTGGCTAAGGAGATGAGTACCTTATTTTTTGAAATTCTCATTGCACCGAAAATTGATCCGGAGGCATTTGATCTACTTTCCCAAAAGAAAAATCGAGTGCTATTAATTCAGAGAAAAAAGTGGGATGAAGGAAGGCAATTCAGAAGTGTTCTGAATGGAGCGTTGGTTCAATCGTATGATCGAAAGGCCGATGTGTCAGCCGACCTGAAAACGGCAACAAAGCGAGCGCCATCATCTCAAGAAATTGAGAATTTACTGTTTGCTTCTAAAGTTTGCAAGCATTCAAAATCCAACACCATAGTTTTTGCTAAGGATGGTCAGTTGCTGGCTAGTGGGGTGGGCCAAACATCCAGAGTAGATGCACTGAAACAGGCCATTGAGAAGGCAACAAATTTCGGGCTTGACCTGAACGATGCGAGCATGGCCTCTGATGCGTTTTTTCCATTTCCGGATTGTGTAGAGCTGGCTCACCAAGCTGGAATAGGATCGGTGATACAGCCGGGAGGGTCAGTAAAAGATCAGCTGTCGATAGATTATTGCGATGACCATGAGATGGCGATGGTTTTTACTGGCACACGCCATTTTAAACACTAAAAGAGCAACGTTGAACCAAAAACGGTAGTAAATTACGGCGAATTTTGAGCGAGTATAATGGGATTTTTTGATTTCTTCCAAAGCGATATAGCCATAGACTTAGGCACGGCCAATACCTTGATAATCAGCAAGAGTGAGGTGGCTGTAGATGAGCCATCAATTATTGCGATTGATAAGACCAATAACAAGGTGTTGGCCATAGGGACTAAAGCCATGCAAATGCATGAGAAGACCCACGAAAATATCAAGACCATTCGACCTTTGAAAGATGGCGTGATCGCAGATTTCCATGCAGCAGAAGAAATGATCCGTGGAATGATCAAAATGATCGATCAGAACAAGCGAAGCTTTCTTCCAAAATCTCATCGAATGATTATATGTATTCCTTCGGGGATCACAGAGGTGGAGAAGAGAGCCGTACGAGATTCTGCGGAGCATGCAGGAGCCAAAGAAGTTTACATGATTCAGGAGCCAATTGCTGCGGCTATTGGAATCGGGTTGAACATTGACCAGCCTGTCGGGCAAATGGTCGTGGATATTGGGGGAGGAACTACCGAAATTGCGGTGATTGCTCTGAGTGGAATTGTGTGTGACCAATCCATTCGGGTTGCCGGAGATTCGTTCAACAAGGACATCCTCGATTATATGAGGCGACAGCACAACTTGCTAATAGGCGAGCGAACGGCAGAAAAAGTAAAAATGGAAGTTGGGTCTGCACTTACCGAGCTGGATGAGGGCCCTGATGATTACGATATTAGAGGCCGTGATTTAATGACCGGTATTCCCAAGGTCATTACACTTTCCTATTCAGAGGTAGCTTTTGCTCTGGATAAATCAGTCTCGAAGATTGAAGAGGCTGTGTTGAAGGCATTAGAAATTTCTCCTCCCGAATTATCGGCAGACATTTATGACAATGGAATTTATCTAACTGGGGGCGGAGCTTTGCTCCGAGGCTTGGACAAACGATTGGCCATGAAAACCAAATTACCAATTCACATTGCCGATGATGCCTTGCGTGCGGTAGTTCGAGGTACAGGCATTGCACTTAAAGAGTTGGAGCAATATAAGGCAATCCTTATGACCTGACAGGAACATGCTCCAGCTGTTAGACTTTCTTTATCGACAGAGAATTTTCTTGCTTTTCCTCCTTCTGGAGGGAGTTTCGTTTTGGCTTATTTTTAGCTACAACCATCGCTACAATACCTACTTTATGAATTCCTCCAATCGGGTAACAGGGGAAGTCAGTGACGCCATAAATAATGTAGCAACCTTCGTGGATCTACAGCGAGCAAATAGTGAATTAGCTCAAGAAAATCTGATTTTACGGAAATTATTAGCTGCCCAATCAACAAAATCTCTCGCTGAAATCTCGGCGAAAGATTCGACCTATACATTGGCTTTGGGTCATGTGGTGAATGCAAGTTTCAGGAAATCTAAGAATTACTTAACCCTGAGAATTGACCCCATGGATAGCATCCGACCAGGGATGGGAGTGATCTCCTCAAAAGGAGTGGTTGGAACGGTCAAGTCTGTATCCGAGCATTTCGCCACCGTCGCATCTTTATTGCATCCAAATCTGCTGGTGTCCGGCAGAGTTCAGTCAAATGGGGCACTTGCCACGGTGCAGTGGGACGGTAAGAATCCGCTTGAAGCGGAGCTTAAGTATGTACCCAGACACTTGGAAATGGATGTTGGTGATACAGTCCGCACTTCAGGGTTTAATTCTATCTACCCTGAAGGATTTATTATCGGGCATGTTTCGACCAGTGCACTCAAACGAGAAAACCCATTTTATCTCGCTCGGGTTCGACTCGCCACAGATTTTACTCAAGTACGCACGGTTTACATCATCAAGGTAACGGATAGAAAGGAAAAAGAAAGCTTGGAGGAGGAGGTGCAGGATGAGTAGAAAATTAATCGTTCGTCTTGCGTTTTATTTTTTGCTGCTCGTGGTATTGCAGATTCCACTCTTGCACAATTGGGTCTTGTATGATGTGGCCTTTCCTTTCCCATATATTGGATTTATTTTGCTTATGCCCCACACCCTCCCCAAGGGTTGGGCAATTACGCTAGCGTTTTTTCTTGGCCTGCTCATAGATGTGTTTTCCAATACACCAGGCATTCATGCATCGGCAAGTGTGCTGGTTGCCTACTATCGGGTGTCGTGGCTACAAGTGGTCTCTGACTCCTCTAATGAAGAAATGGATCTCACCTTTTTATTTTTGGGAACCTCTAAATTCACCCTATTCATGTTGCCTCTAATTTTCATCCATCATGCGGTGATTTTCGTGCTGGAAAATGAAGGGTTCAAATGGGCAGGAATGCTTTTATCCAAAGTGCTTTGGAGTACATTCTTTAGTTATTTTTTGATTTGCCTGGTCACCTTGTCAGTAGTCTCAAATAAGCGGAGAAAATGAATAGTCGATCGGTCATCATCAAAGGATTGGTGATTCTCACAGGGTTGGGATTGGCTATTCGTCTGTTTTATATTCAGCTCATTGACCCGGATTACGAAAGGGCTGCTGAAAACAATATCGTTCAGAAAATTTTGGAATATCCGTACCGAGGGTTGATTACTGATCGGAATGATAGCTTGTTAGTTTATAATACGCCCGTTTTCGATTTGCTGGTGATTCCCAATCAGGTGGAAATCCCGGATACTTCCAGATTCCTACAACTTCTTGAAATGACAGAAGAGGAATTCCTTGAGCAAATGAAGAAAGCTAAGAAATTTTCTTATAAGCTGGCATCTGTGCTGGTGAGCCAATTACCCAACGAACATTTGGCGGCCATTCAGGGTGAATTGATCAATTATGAAGGCTTCTTTGTGCAACCAAGAACTGTTCGTGAATACACCTATCCTAGTCTGGCGCACACGCTGGGTTATGTCGGAGAGATTAGTTTAAGAAAACTCAAGCAAGATACGACGGGGTATTATCGAGGAGGAGATTATTTGGGCATCTCCGGAATTGAAAAGGCCTACGAAAATAATTTGCGTGGAGATCGTGGCGTTTCTTATCGCATGGTGGATGCGCAGCGGGTGGCTAAGGGAAAATTTAGAAACGGAGAATTTGATACTTTGCCTGAGCCTGGTAAGGACGTGCAATTGACCATCGACATTGAGCTTCAGCAGTACGCAGAAAAATTGATGCAGGGCAAGGTCGGAAGTGTTGTGGCATTGGACCCCAAGACAGGGGAAATTTTGGCAATGGTATCGGCTCCAGATTATAACCCCTCACTGTTGAGTGGGAAAAAGCTCAGCACGAACTATGAACCATTGGAGCAAGATAGCCTGAAACCTCTCTTCAATCGGGCACTTCAGGCTATGTACCCACCGGGTTCTATGTTCAAGACGGTACAATCTCTTATTGCCTTGCAAGAAGGTATTGTAAATCCAGAACAGAAAATTTATTGTGAGGGAGACCTCATCGGAGATCTTGCCCCTCCTGGGAAATATGACATTAAGCGAGGGATTACCTACTCGTCGAACAACTTCTTCTTTATCCTTTTTAGAAGGACAATGCTCCAGCGAAAGGACCCCAATATGTATTCAGATAGCCGGATTGGTCTAACGAATTGGAGAAACTACGTGACGCAATTCGGTTTAGGGAATAAGCTCGGCGTTGACCTGCCCAATGAAGTAAAAGGATTTGTTCCAACCGTTGATTATTACGACCGAATGTATGGAACACGTCGTTGGAAATTTTCAAATATTTATTCGTTGAGTATCGGACAGGGAGAACTTCAAGTGAGTCCCTTGCAGATGGCGAATCTGGGTGCGTTGCTCGGAAACAGAGGCCATTATATTACCCCTCACATTGTAAGGTATGTGGGCGAAGAAAGTTCCTTGGGATTTGAACGCCATGAAGTCGAAATTGATTCAGCACATTTTGAACCAGTCCTTCAGGGGATGGAACAAGTAGTGTCCATTGGATCAGGAAGAAGAGCCTATGTCACCGGGCTACAGATTTGTGGCAAGACCAGTACAGTCGAAAATCCCGGATATGACCATTCGGGTTTTATGGCCTTTGCTCCTAAGGATGATCCGAAGATTGCTATAGCAGTCTATGTCGAAAATGCGGGGTGGGGTGGTCGAGCAGCGGCTGCTACCGCAGGCTTGATTATAGAGAAATATCTAAAAGGAGAAGTGAGTCGCAAGTACATGGAGACGTATGTATTAAAGGGGAAATTCCATGACTAAGACGAGAGAACAAAGCTCGGACCCGATAACCATTGGACTGTTTCTTCTATTGGCACTTATTGGGTGGGTGAATATCTATGCGGCAGAATATGATCCCGAATCGTCTGTTGGGATGTTTAGTTTATCTCAGAGTTCGGGAAAGCAGCTGCTTTGGATTGGTGTTTCGTTGCTCATGGGATTGTTCGTATATGTAGCGGATTACAAATTCTTTGACTCCTTTGCTTATGTAGTTTATGGCATCATCATGCTGCTTTTGGTGGCGGTTCTCTTTTTTGGTAAGGAGGTGTCTGGTGCCCAATCTTGGTTTCAGATTGGGTCGTTTAGGCTGCAACCATCTGAGTTTGCCAAATACGCCACGCTTCTGGCGGTAGCCAAGTACCTTTCGGAATTAAAGCAGAAAACACTTGAGACGAGGCAAATTATATTTGCTGCAGTGCTGTTTTTGATTCCCATGGCACTGACCATTTTGCAACGTGATGCTGGTACCGCGCTCATTTACACAGGTCTAATTTTGGTGCTTTTTCGTGAAGGCATGTCGCCCTTGGTCTTGATTCTTTTGGCCGCCGTGGTAGCTCTCTTTTTGTTGACGCTTCTTATACCGAAGGCTGTGCTTCTTGTAGGAATTGCGATTGTAGCACTGATCGTTTTGGGACTTGTCGCTCGCACAGTCAAACGAATTGCCTGGGTTTTCATCGTTACCACGCTGGCTATTGGTATGGTGATCAGTGTAGATTTTGCAATGAATGAGGTTTTCCAGCCGCACCAACAGAAGCGAATCATGTCCCTCATCAACCCGAATGCCGACCCGCTTGGCGTAGGTTGGAACGTGACGCAATCAAAGATTGCCATTGGATCGGGTGGATTGAAGGGCAAAGGATTTTTGGAGGGTACTCAAACGAAATTTGATTTTGTACCAGAGCAAACAACAGATTTTATTTTTTGTACTGTCGGTGAGGAGCATGGCTGGCTGGGGACATTCACGGTCATTGTCCTCTTCTGTATTTTGCTGATTCGACTGGTGAATATTGCCGAAAGACAGAAAGCGAAATTTGCCCGGATTTTCGGCTATGGTGTAGTGTCCATTTTATTTTTTCACTTCATGATCAATATCGCCATGACGATCGGGTTGTTTCCAGTGATCGGAATTCCTCTACCATTTTTTAGTTATGGCGGATCATCGCTATTGTCTTTTAGCCTGATGCTATTTACTTTTTTGAAATTAGATGCGCATCGGATGCAGATGTTGCAGAGGTAGGGGAGAAACTACCTAAACCGCCTGAAAATTATCTTCAGCAATTCCTTCACTTCGTCAGAGTTCATATCCCAGTGATATTCTTTGGCATAGTTCTGTACCAAAACCTCTACGGATTCATCAAAGGAAGTGCAGGCTTCTACCTTGCTGATGGCTTCTGTGAAAAGATCCGCCTCTCCGTCAAACAACTCATTGATGAACATGTAGCGATGATTAACTGAGATGGCGGCCATCATGCTATCTTCCTTCCCCTCGTGTGACTCAGCAATTGTCGGCGTGGTTAGAGGATCTTCAAATTTGTCATTCAGGATATCGTCATCTTCATCATCCTCCTCATCGGGAGCCATATTTGTAATGATGTCAGGGGCAGTAGGTGGAGGCTCGGTCATGTCTTCCTCTTCGTCTACTGGCTCCTTGTTTTCTGACTCGGGTTCATTTTCTTCCGCTTCTCGGTCATCTTCTTCTACGTTTTCATTCTCCTCGGCCGCTATACTTTCCTCCTCAGATTCTGTCTTGGTGTGTTGGGGTTCAGTGTCCTCTTCTATTTCTGGTTCTGATGCTTGAGGCTCGATTTTCCCCTTTATTTCTGATGATCGTGCAATTGTAGGGGAGAGTAAATCGTCCGCCTCCACATTGAGAAGGTCTTCTGCTTCTTCATCTTCTTCACCCTCTTCCAGTCTCTTGAGAGTCAGCGGATGTACCTCATTCAATTTGGAGATTTCATCCTTCAAAAAATCTTCAGTGATGATATTTTCGTTTATTTCCAGATCATCCTTGTCAAGGCCGATGTTAGCTTGGAAGTAGGTCGTGAAATCTGATTTTGCAATTTTGATGTACTTGAGAATATTCTTAGCCACCCGATCTGACAACACTTCCGACCCCTTTCGGTCGAATTCAATTTCCAAATAGACATTTGGAGACATGATTAGAAAGAGGGTATCCCGAACAGCATCTTGCAATAATTGCTCAAATTCCTTTCGCTCGACTTTGATAAAACGCGACAGCACATTCATAAACTGAAGCAAGGCTTCTTTCACTTCCGGTGCGCTGTAATTAAAAAAGGGACTTTCCAATCGCTGCGACTCTTGTTGCCAATTATTGAAGAGTAGCTTGATGATGAAAAAATTAACCTGTTTGGAGGGCGTGATGCTCAGAATCTCTTGTCCGCTGATGTGAGAATGCGAGGCATAAAAATCTCCCGAAATTTTAGTAGCGAATTGTTCGCTGTATTTTTCAATAAAGTCTTCGTTTAATTTCTTTTGCATCAAAGAGAGATAAAAATGCCTCGAATAATCATTGATAACCTGTCTAGTAAAGCTATCGAATGCGAAGATAAATCGAAAAAACTTCTCCAAATTTTGCATGAGCAAGTGGATTGGATGCACGCGTGTGGAGCGAAGGGTAGATGCACGACTTGTAAGGTGATTGTAATTGAAGGGTTGACCCATTTTGATTCCATTACAGAAGCTGAGCAGAGATTCATCAATTTGAATAAATTACAACCCAATGAACGATTGGCCTGCCAGGTCACCATTTCGGGTGATGTAGTGGTGGCTGTGTCTGACGAAAACAAACTTCCTCATTTGAAATACACGTACTGAAATGTTTATAGAGAGAAATATTGGAAGCGGTCGTCTGGTAAGTAAGGGCTGGATAGAAGTGGTGGCTGGATCTATGTTTTCTGGAAAGACGGAGGAGCTGATCCGACGATTGAACAGGGCGCTTATTGCTCAACAATCGGTAGAAATATTCAAACCCGCCGTTGATAAGAGGTACTCTAAAACCAAAGTGGTGTCTCACAACAATACAAAGATTACCTCAACACCTGTGGGATTTGCGCAGGACATTTTGCTTCAAGCGTCGCATTGTGAAGTGGTTGGCATAGACGAGGCACAATTTTTTGATGAGGGGATTGTAGATGTCGCGAACCAGTTGGCCAACGAAGGTAAGCGCGTGATAGTGGCGGGGCTGGACATGGATTTTCGGGGGATTCCTTTTTCACCGATGGATCGATTAATGGCTATTGCTGAATATGTGACCAAAGTGAATGCCGTTTGCATGAGCTGTGGAGATGTAGCTTCTTATTCGCATCGACGCACCAAGTCGAACAAGACAGTCGTTTTGGGAGAAAAGGATATTTATGAAGCACTCTGCAGAAAATGTTTCAATGAGCACAGAAAGGAAAAATAAACGTAGAATGAAGACCAGGTTTTTTGTGATTGCGCTTTGTGTTTCCTTGGCGGGGTATTCTCAAAATATCCCACTGAATACCTGGCGATCTCATTTTAGTTACAACGAAGCACGAATAATTGAACAGGCAGGGAACACTATTTTTTGTGCGGTTGCAAATGGCTTTTTCACCGTCGATGCTTTGTCAGGGGATATTCAAAAACTCAATAAAGAAAATGGGTTGGGGGATACGCAAATTTCTTCAATGCATTATGCAAAACAAGCATCTACGCTCATTATTGGCTATGAAAGTGGCGTGATTGATTTGGTTGATTCAAAGGGAACGATCACGACGACTAGCACTTTGCGAGACGCTCAAATAGTTGCCGAGAAGGAAATTTACAGCATTACGTCAGTGAATGAAAGCGCTTACCTTGCCACTAGTTTTGGTGTTGTCCTTCTTGATTTGAATGCCGGGACGGTCAAGGAGAACTATCGAAACATTGGCACGGACGGGAATGAGCTGTCGGTGAGCGAGGTGTTGGTTCAGAACGATTCCATTTATATTCTCTCAACTGACGGAATTCGTAGTGGAGCGCTCTCAGATAATTTGCTGGATTTTAATTCATGGACGTATTTCCAAGAGAGTTCGATCGGAGGTTTTGGCCATCTTATTTCCAGTGATCAGAAATTGTACGCAATCAAGAATCAAAGTGACCTTTGGAAATTTAATGGAACGACATGGTCAACGACAGGAATCTCTACTCCCAATTCTGTGCAATCGCTAGTTGATAATAACGGATTGCTCGCTCTCACACCGGACGGGATATTTTCTGTGTTGCCAGGACCTACGCTCATAAAAAGTGACGATTTGCTTGAGGAGGGGAATGACCTGATATTTCTAAATGGTGATTATTGGGTGGCCGATGGTCAGAATGGACTTTTGAGAATTGGTGCGAGTACAGAATCGGTGAAGCCAGGAGGGCCTTTCGGTGATAATCCGACTAGGATAAAATGGGTAAATGGTGGGACGTACGCTTTTTTTGCACCTGACCCACCTAATTATGTGCTGGATACTATTGAGGAATTTTCTCTTTTTGAGAATGGAAAATGGAAGGATGTTGAGATTTCTGAGTTTAGGAATGTCACCGATGTAGCAATCATCGGCGAAAGTAGGTATTTTACTTCGTTGGGTTTTGGGCTATACGATGAGTCGCAAGAATTGATTCTGAATCAAGACAACTCTAGCCTAGTGGAGGGTGGAGGATTTGGTGGTGTGCAGCTTTCGGCCGTTCAATCTTTCAATGGGTCGTTGTGGATCACGTCCTATAATTCTAGTAGCGCTCTTTATCAACGCACAAGTGAGGGCTCGATTAGTTCATATTCATCGTCCAAGATAGGCTCGGCCTTTCCGGTGGGTATGGACATTTCTTCTGAAGGTGTACTTTGGATGAAACGTGGAAGTTCAGATGGAGGGGGTATTGCCACCTTCGATCCCGCACTGGACTTGCAACGCACATTTCGAACATCAGATGGCCTACCCTCCTCGACAGTTTCGGGAATTTCTATTGATACGGATGATGAGGTTTGGATTTCTACAAATTCAGGTGTGGCTAATTTTGGTTCAGGCTCATTTCCTTTCGATGATTTTGATGTTTCCATTCCTGTTTTCCAAAATGGATTTTTGTTTGAGGATGAACAGGTCAATGATGTGCTGACTGATGGAGGTGGACGGGTTTGGTATGCTACTGAAAATGGAGTTTGGGTGTTAACGAAAAATTTGACAGCCGTAGTTCATCAATTCACCATTGACAATAGCCCGCTACCCTCCAACAATGTTTTGCAATTCGCTTACGATGAATCGACTGGGGAAGTGTTCATTCTTACAGAAAGAGGGCTGGTATCGTATCGCTCTGCCTCGTCAGGAGCAGAAGATGTGCATGCATCTGAAATTTTAATATTTCCAAACCCAGTAAACCCTAGTTTCTCTGGTACGGTTGGTCTGTCGGGTCTAGCGCGAAATGCAGTTATCAAAATCACCGATGCAAGAGGGCGACTAGTGAGAGAGTTGGTTGCCAATGGAGGAACGGCTAGCTGGGATCTTCGGACGTTCAACTCCGCCTCGGTGCAATCAGGCGTGTACCTTGTTTTCAGTAGTTCAGAAGATGGAGCAGAAACACTCGTAGGGAAAATTGCCGTAATCCAATGATTGTCAAAACTCAAGGCATTGTTTTGAGTCATGTGGATTATGGAGAGCGATCCATTATTGTAAAACTCTACACAAAGGATCACGGGTATCTTGGATTTGTGGTCAATGGAGTACGAAGCGCCAAGTCTCGTCAGGGAATGGCCTATTTCCAACCGTTCACGGTATTGGATTTGGTGATTTATATGAAGCCCTCTCGTGATTTGCATCGTATCTCAGAATTCAAGCCTGTTCTTAGTTGGTCTGGTGAGGACATCAAGAAACTAAGCGTTTTACTTTTTTTAGCGGAGGTTGTAAATAAGCTATTGAGAAACGAACACATTGAGAATTCTGCTTTGTTTGGCTATCTGATAAAAGGGATTTTCCATTATAAATCATCAAAGCGGACGGAAAATTTCCATTTACTTTTCTTGCTTCAAATGGCGCCCTTTCTTGGGATCGATGTGTTATCTGGGGAGGAACTTTTTGAGAACATGAACCAAATTGCTGACCAGCAGGACATAGAGCGTTTGATTGATCAGTTGCTAGACGCGCCTCTTCAAAACACTATTGAGACGAGTGGAAATCTGCGGTTTCGATCATTGGAGGTGTTGACTCATTATTTTCAGCATCATGTGCCAGGCTTTGGGCAGGTACATTCGCTGAAAGTCCTTCAGCAAATTTTTCGATGAACAACATAATCTTTAAATTGTAGAATAAAAGTCAATCACTACACGTACGATTTTGGAATTAATCAAAATCGAAAGAGCGTATTGTTTAAATGACCTTTCGCACCGTACGATATTATATTTTTCTTCGAGACGTTCTGATCTTGGCGGTTACAGCGTTTGGTGGCCCGCAGGGTCACTTGGCTATGTTCCTTGATATGATGGTCAAGAAGAGAGGATATTTATCAGAGGAGGAACTTCTAGAATTATTCGCACTTTGCCAAATATTGCCTGGCCCGACATCAACACAAACAATTACTTCAATCGGCTTTCGAATAGGGGGGCCGGGTCTTGCGTACCTGACGTTGCTTTTTTGGATGCTTCCCGCTGTGGCGATTATGACGAGCGCGGCATTGCTGATGGTTTCCTTTAATGAATTGAATATTTCTCTTGAGTTTCTCCGATTTATACAGCCGATGGCCATCGGGATTGTGGCGTACTCGGCGTGGCGTATTTCTAGCAAGGTCGTAAAAACAGGAACGGGATATTTTCTTATGATCCTTGCTGCTGTCGGGGCATTTTTAGTAACCTCACCAATTTTTTTCCCAGTTTTTTTGCTCATTGGTGGGTTGGTCACATCATTGAATTATAAACGGCATCCACGAGAGGAAAAGGAGGGAATAAAAATAAAATGGGCAAATTTTGTCCTTTGGGCAGGCGTCTTGGTTGTGGCCGCAATTGCGGGAGGTATTATGAACAGTCGTGAGCTTTTGATCTTCGAGAATTTTTATAGAAATGGGAGTTTGATATTTGGCGGAGGCCAAGTACTCGTTCCTCTTTTATACACCGAATTTGTACACGTTAAAGATTTTTTGAGTTCAGAGGAATTTATTTCGGGGTATGGATTTGTTCAGGCAATTCCAGGGCCTACCTTCTCATTCAGTGCCTATGTTGGTGGTCTTGGCATGAGAGACGCTGGAATCACCGCTCAGATATTGGGCGCTGTGGTGGCTAGTTTAGGAATTTTTTTGCCGGGTACATTTTTGATCTTTTTTGTGATTAGATTTTGGGATCAAGTAAAGAAGTATAGAGTTGTCAGAGCATCTATGGAAGGGATTCATGCAGTAAGCTCAGGTCTGGTGATTGCCGCAGTTTTTCTTTTGTTTCGCCCAATGATGGATGGGCCATTGATTAATTATGCGCTGATGATCGGAACAGCTCTCTCGCTTCATTTCACAAAAATTCCTGCCCCTTTGATCATCCTTTCCGGCTTGATATTCGGAATCGTTATCGCATAAAAAAACCATTTCGATTGCTCGAAATGGTTTCATAGAAATGAAATTTTCTTAATTATCCGCGGGAGGATCGATTCCCAATTTCGCTAAAACCAAATTGGTCATATTTTTATCTTCCTTAGCGTACAAAAGTACATCTACCCCCTGTGCTCCCGCACTAAGTATGAAGTCATAATTATTTTCTTCCGCTGCAGACTTGATGGCCTCACCGATTTTTTGAAACAGCGGTTGAAGAAGTTCATTTTGCTTCTTAGCGATTGAATTTTGCGCATCCGCTTCAAATGATTGAATGGATTCTTGTAATGCCCGAAGCTCGGTTTCTTTTTCCTGTCGGATAATGTCTTCATAAGACCCCACATTCTCCTGATAGGAAGCCAATTTCGTTTGATAGTCCTGATACTTGGCCTGCAAGCGTGTTTGGATCATTTTTTCGTGGGACGTAATGTCCGCTTGCGCTTGTTCAGCCTCTGGCATCAAAGACAAAATGTAGTTAGCATCAGCGTAACCGATTTTCAGGCCTTGTGCTTCTAAACCTACGATAGACAGCACGGTTACCAGGGCCAATAGTACAATTCTAGATTTCATAATTCATTCAAGTTTACAGTTATTCTAATTTTAATTCTTCAAGTACGTGATCTGTATAATCATGTATAGGATCAGTATAGATCATTACTAGTTCACCGGATTTATCAAATACAATTTGTAAGCGATTATTCTTGGCCACTATTTCTACGGCTTCAAATACGCGATCCTGAACTGGCTTGATCAATTCTTTTTTCTTTAAAAAATAAAGCCCGTCAAAACCAAAAATCTGTTTTTGATAATCTTTAATTTCTTTCCATTTTTTGTCAATGATGCTTTGACGATCCTGATACATTTCCTTAGTCAGCAGAACCTCTTCAGCTTTTAAGTCTGCTTGCAGAGCTTCGGCCTCTTGATACATTTTTTGTATTTCTTGTTCCCATCCTTTTGCTAGTTTCTCTATTTCAACCTGAGCTTCCTTATATTCTGACATGCGTCCGAGTAGATAATTCATATCTACATATCCAAATTTCTGACCGTGGGATACGACCGAAAGAATAAAAAGGGAGAATGTGAAGAGATACCTCATATTATCGAATTTGTTGCCCGATAGAGAAATGGAATTGTGGGCCACTTCTTCCAGTTGTTCCGGGTAGAGGATTTTCGTCAAAGCCATACGCCCAATCAAGACCCATAAGCCCAAAAGCAGGCATGAAAATTCGGATTCCAAAACCGGCTGAACGGAATTGATTGTACGGGTTGAATTCCTTGAAATCATTCCAGTTATTCCCGCTTTCAAAGAAAGCCAGCCCGTATATTGTGGCTGTTGGTGCTAGAGAAACGGGATACCGAAGCTCCATCACGAATTTGTTAAAGACCGTACCTCCACGAATATCATCAAATACATCATCAGGGTCTTGTTGGTCCAATGGTGCTAGCGAGTTATTTTCATATCCTCTTAGCCCGATCACATCAGTTCCCAACAGAAAGCTCTGGCCAGTCAGCCCATCGCCACCAAGCTGGAATCTTTCAAACGGCCCAACACCAGTTTTCTTATTATATGAACCCAATAATCCAAGGTGAGCTCTTGATGCTAGTACCAAATCTCCAGCCAGCTTTAAATAAAACCATGAATCGAAGTTCCATTTATGATATTCTAGCCATTCGTACTTTGTGGCATTGTCCGCAGTTTCGTAATCAATGTCATTGAACAAAGAATAGGGGGGCGTAAATGAAGCACTTAGGCTAATGTTGGAGCCCGATCGAGGATACATTGGGTTGTCTACAGAGTTTCTGGAAATGGTATTATTGAAAGTAAAACTATTAGCTGCACCTGTCGAAAAACCAAGAGACCTTCCAAAATTGTCAAGCTCGTAGCGCAAATAGGAAATGGAGTTACTAACTATAAAGTAGTCATCAGGCCATTTGACGCGCCTTCCAAGGGATAGGGTCATTCCCGAAACGGTCAAAGAACCAAGAACTTCGTTGGTGAAATTATTAATTGAACGTTGAACTGAGTGATTGAAGCTGACGCTAAACGAATTGGGCTTCTTTCCACCAATCCAGGGTTCGGTGAAGCTCAAAGAATAGCTTTGATATCTCCGACCATTTGCCTGGAGTCTCAAGGAGAGTTGCTGGCCATCACCTACGGGAAGGCCTCTCCATTTATCTCTGTGGGGTATGTTTCTCAACGAAAAATTGTTGAAGGTAAGCCCTACGGTTCCTACAAACCCGAAGGTACCTCCCCATCCACCGGATAATTCGATTTGATCGTTTGGTTGTTCCACCAATGCCCATTCAATGTCCACTGTTTCGTTGACTTGATTTGGGATCGGGACGGGATTAATTTGTTCTGGGTCAAAGTATCCGAGTTGTCTTAAGTCGTTCTGAGTTCTTATTAGCAAGGCTCTACTGAATTTATCTCCTGGCAGGGTTCTAAGTGACCTCATAATTACATGGTCATTAGTTTTGTCGTTTCCAGTTACATAGACCTTGTTAATGGTTGCTTGTGCCCCTTCATACATCCTCATTTCCATGTCGATGGAATCGCCAACAATTTTTGTCTCTACAGGCGTAACATTGAAAAACAGATATCCATCATCCATATAAAGTGAACTGATATCCAAGCCTCCGGTTGGGTTGAAGCTTAATTTCTTGTTTATTAATTCAAGATCGTAAATATCCCCTTTTTTGATGCCTAGTACTCCATCAAGCTTTTCGTTTGGGTATAAAAAATTCCCTTCCCACGAGATGTTTCTGAAATAATACTTTTTCCCCGGATTCACTCGCATCGTGATATTCATGTTGCTCGCGTCAAATGTGTAGGTAGAGTCACTGGTGATTTCAGCATCTCGATACCCTTTTGATTGGTAGAAGTCTAGAAGTCCTTTTTTATCATCTTCAAAGTCCGATTCTACAAATTTGCTAGACTTAAAAAAATTAAGCTTCATGTGCTGACTCCAATAATCACTAACCTGAATCATGGACACGGAATCCTTATGAGTGGCAAAATAGAGCAATTCTTTCGGGCGTGTAATGAAATTATAGCCAGTACTTATCAGCTCTCTTGGTAAACCCATTCTTGCTCTTTCTCCTGTACTGCGAAGCTTAGTGCGGAGTTTCTTTTGAGAAAAATGTTCATTCCCCTCAAAACTGATATTCCTGATTTTGACTTTGCTCTTTTTTTCAATATTCACAATAACCGAAACGCTGTTTCTGAGTACTGAGTCGCGCTGTTGCACCAGATCAATTTCTGCATTCAAAAAACCCTTGCTATCTAAATGTCTTTTTATGGCCAGTTCGGTATTCTTGAGGGCAGCTTGTGTGAGCACTCGGCCTCTTATTACTCCTATTTTTTCTTCGAGTTCGGTAGCGAGACTTTTGTTGACCCCTCTAAAATCGAATCTCGTAAGCCTTGGACGTTCGGTAAGCTCTATAGTTAAGGAGATTTTTCCGTTTTCGATCTTTGAGGCGTAGATAGAAATATTTCCGATGATACCTTGCTTCCAAAGTTTCTTGATGGCCAGAGAAATCTCATCGCCGGGAATTTTGATTTTGTCCCCTACCCTTAGCCCCGACATGGAAACCAGTGCGTTGTTATCCAAAAACTGAACCCCTTTTACATCGATTGCTTCAATTTCGTACTCTTTAGGACTGGAGTAGTTAATGGTTTGACTACCCGATTGCCCCTGCTGTCCAAAAACAATTTGTCCCCAAATGCCATGCTGTAGTAGGCAGACTCCAACAAATAATAATAATACTCTCATACTCATTTTAGACCAACTTGTTCACTAGTTTTCCCAAATCTTCTTTCTCGATTCTGGAAATCATCAATCGCTTTATCCAAATTAAATTTTCTGAAATCCGGCCAGAGTACTTCGGTATAATGAAGCTCCGTATATGCCGATTGCCATAAATAAAAATTACTTATTCGTTGTTCACCACTGGTGCGAATAAGCAACTCTGGATCAGGGATTTCCCCCGTTGAGAGAAACTCCGAAATTAAGCCAGCGCGAATATCGCCACTACTAAGAACTTTTTCTTCAATTTTTTGAGCTATTTCTCTCATTGCGTTCTGGATGTCCCATCTTCCGCTATAATTCAAAGCCAAGACAAGTGTCAGCCCTGTGTTATTTTCTGTTTGAGTTAAGCCGAACGAAAGATTTTTTCTGACCTTGTCGGGCAAGGCCGCAATGTTCCCAATGGCTTTCAGCCGGACGTTGTTCTTATTGAGTGTTGGAAGTTCGTCTTTTATGGTGGAAACCAACAGAGCCATAAGCGCATCAACTTCCATTTTGGGTCTGTCCCAATTTTCAGTAGAGAAAGCGAATAACGTAAGAAATTTCACTCCTAATTCTGCGCATCTCTCAACAGAATCACGAACTGCCCGAATAGCATTTTGGTGTCCAAAAATCCGAGCTGCACCCTTCTTCTTAGCCCATCGGCCATTGCCATCCATTATTATAGCGATATGTTGTGGTAGCGCATCCATTGTTCATCTCTCAAAACCAAAAGGCTACAAAACTCGCTTTTTTTTTAATTAGTGTAGAAGGTCTTAACGAGATTTAACGTCTCGAAATATTGAACGATTGGGTACGTAGGGAAATGGGCAGGGAATTTCGAAAATCACATAGGACAGTCTAAAACCTGTAAAAAAATACCAGTCATCGTCATTGGGATTGCCGAATTGATAATCCTTGATGGTTACGTCTCCGTCCGAAATTCCATCCAAATAATCGAAGAAAGTCTTTCGGGCTCCAGCTTCAAACTCCACGACAAGTCGTTTGCCTGCTCGATGCTTAAATCCCAGACCCATTGGAATTACCAGTTGAGTGCGATTGTAATCATCGCTTGTATTAGCTGGATCATTCAATTTCATAATACCAACTCCCAAAAAAGCATAGGGCGACCATTTCTGTGGGGATTCGTGATTTTTATAGTCTAGAAAATGATATTCAAAGACGGAAGAAATTTCAAGTATGCTGCTGTTAAATGAGTGAGCTCTGTTTTCACCCAGTACATCCACAGGGGAGGTATCATCTCCTTTTATGCCACCGTATGTTAGTGTGAAGCGTGTACTGACTATTTCAGAGAAGTTCAATCTATAATGAACCGAAACTGCAGGCTTGGCTATCGAAAGGTCATATCCAGGCGCAAGGTCACCAGAATAGTTGGTGACTCCAAGACCCGCACCAAACTCCATGAATTGAGCCGTGCTGAGATGCCATCCTATAAGAAAAAATAAACTGAGAAACCTCAATATTGATTATCTAAACTTCGCCCTACCACCTGTATTACCAAATATGTACGTAATTCTGAGTTGTGTCACAAAGTACATGTCATTGTCACCCGAATTTCCTCGGCGACTCGGCTTTGTCCCATCATTACCGTCAGGCCAAGTAGATACTCCTGATGCTATAGCCCCTGAGGTATAATATCCAACCGTCGGGTTAAAGTAAGGTTGCACACTTGTCAGGTCTCTATTTTCGCCATTAAGACCCCCAACAGGTTCCAGACTTCTATCAGATAAAACACGAGCTAAGGGATCAGAAATTTCATTGAGGTTAACATAGCTCCCGCTTACATCATCTAGTCGGTCAAAAAACAATTTCCTAAACCCAAATTCAAGTCCTACACTCAGATTTTGGTTAATATATACATCACCGCCAAGAGCCAACGGAATGGCGAATTGGAATGCGCTGTATGACTCCCCTTCTGTTTGTAATTCACGAAGCTTAACCCACTCTCCAGCCTGATCAACAGGGGTTGGGTTATTGAAATCAGTTTGATACTCAAAGTCTGGAACGAGTGCTTTTGGCTCTCCATGGAAAACCGCCACTCCGACGAAAAAGTAGCCATTAATTGGAGGTCGGCTTTGAGGCCCACCGTAGGTAGGGATTAAATGGACTTCTACCCCGAGAGATAGTTCCTTTATGTCATTACGAAAACTTAAATTTCGATAATACCTTCCTTTATCTGATACGGTTCCATTAGGATCGGCTTTGATATCATCTCCAAATAATCTCCCATAATTGAATGCGGCCCTTAGGGCAAATGAGTGATGAAATTTGTAGCCATAGAATAGACCAAAACCTGGTCGTGTAAAGGAGATGTCAGTACTGGCAGCTTTATTTACAGGCGCCAAATCTCCAAAATAATTAAGCGCATTTGCTGTTACTCCTCCATAATAATACGGACGGAATCTACTCGCAGAGATTCTACCCCCACGGTATTTAGAGACCATCTTACTCTTTCCTTTTCGGCGCTGATATTTGTTTCGGCGTTGGGCATCAGCATCTTCACTTACTACTATAAAGAGAAGAGCTAACAGTATGGGCATTAAACGTCTAAGTCGCATATTATAGCTATTATAACACAAAAATAGAAATTTGATTGTACTCTCCTACTATTAAATGCTAATTTCTCTTGTCATACCCCCATCCCAGCTTATTTCGAAGGGTATCAACAAACGAACTACCTTGTAAACGAATTAACTGAATATTAAAATCAGCCTTCTTCACCTTGATCTCCAAATCGTGCGGAACGGTTGCCGATCGGGAGTCCAATGAGATCAAAACACTGGTCTCTCTTGACTCCATTTTAAAAGTGAGTTCACCATCATCTGGAATCACTAAAGGCCGTACATTGAGGTTGTGGGGGCTCACTGGGGTAATAATGAAGTTTTTTGTTTGTGGCATCACCACCGGACCTCCACAGCTCAGGGAGTACCCCGTTGAGCCTGTTGGAGTACTGACCATCAAGCCATCAGCCCAGTAAGTGTTTACGTACTGATCATTGAGAAAGCATTTCACGATGATCATTGAAGAGGTCTCTTTCCGTAGAATGGCGAACTCGTTCAGGGCAAAATTTTTTTTACCAAAAAGAGCAGTGGCCGTCTCAAGTTGAATGAGTGAGCGACTCTCCAAATAAAACTGGTTACTGAAGAGAAGATCCAATGACTCAGAAATGCTGTTTTTCGCTGTAGTCGTGAGGAATCCTAAGCGACCCGTATTGATGCCTAAAATCGGAATATGAGTTTCCCCTACATGGGTAATTGTGTCTAACAATGTACCGTCACCACCTAAACTGAATATACAATCCGCATCTCCCTGACTAAGAGAATTGGGGTAACCCGAATACAAATCAAGATTAAATTGAGATTTGTTTACCTCTCTGAATGAATCTGAGATAAAGACCTCTTTCGAATGAGAGCTTAAGTAAGAAAAAAGGGATTCAATGTGAGACAGTGAATCCTTGGTAACCTGACGCCCATGGATTGCTATTTTTCGCATGATTCATCAGGGCTTTATGAATTTCATCAATAGATCTAATCTTTCCTTTTCATCATAAGAAAGTGCAGTTGTATTGAATGTGGCTTCAATGGTCACCCCATTATTCTCCAGAACAGTTTTTACTTGCGAAATTTCTTCAGTATCAAGCTTGATGGTTAATCGAACGCTTGAAGATTCATCCAATTGAGGAGTAACATGACTGCTCAACACTTTCACGTCATTCATCTCGATCATTCTAGCAATATTGGATAACGAATAATCATGATCCTTAATTGATAGAACCATTATGGCTCCTGGAGAATTGACCGAAGATGTTTGGGCAAAAGCTTCAACTACGTCTTGGATGGAAACCACACCAAGATATCCATCATCTGAATCAAGAACCGCAACTAGCCTGAACCCTTGATTGTAAGAAGTTGATAAAACGTCGTAATAATGTTGATCTTGCTTCACCGAGCAGTCATGACCTTTTAGGAGGAGATCACTTATTTGATGTGCATCAACGAAATCATAAGTCATGTCCTCATCCACCAAGCCTAAAAAACGACCTTCGTGAGCTACTGGTAGTTCAGTGGTCTTAAGCTCATCCATCCACTGCTGAGCTTTCGCTATAGAATCTCCAGGCTTCAGTGGAGGAATCATGTAGTTTATGAGATCCTTGGCTGTCATGCAGAAATGGGCTGAGCTAGAAATTCTTCTACCAATTCGTTGAATCGATCGGGCTGCTCCATCATGGGAGCGTGGCAGCATTTGTCAACAAATCGCAGCGTTGTGTTTGGCATCAACCTGTCGAATTCATGCGCCACCATAGGTGGGGTGATGGTATCATTCAGCCCCCAAACAAGCAGCGTTGGGGCGGTAATATTGGGAATTTCATCGGCCATATTATTTCGCTGAGCGGATTTGGCAATGCCTACAATTCTGAGACACTTGGGAATACTCTTTGTGGTTTCAAAAACTTCATCGATCAGTTCTTTGGTTGCCGTCTCGGGATTATAGAAAGTATAGGCCACACGCTCGGAAACATAATCATAACTCCCCCTACGTGGGTAGGATCCACCCATACTATCTTCAAACAGGCCAGAACTTCCTGTTAATATCAGTCGCTTTACTTTTTCTGGATTCCTTAAAGTATAGATAAGACCCACATGACCACCGAGCGAATTTCCAACGAGGTTGAAATGGTCTAATCCCGCAAAGGCCACAAATGCCTCGACAAATTCGTTCAATTTTTCCAGCCCAGCTTGCTTTACTGGCATGGTGTAGATAGGCATCAAAGGAATGATCACACGATAGTGCGACGAGAATCTCCCAACCACATCCTCCCAGTTGCTCAAGGCTCCAAAGAGTCCATGAAGCAAAACCAAAACCTCCCCTTCTCCCTCATCTATAAATTGAAAATCATTTTCTTCGTGAATCTGCATATTCCAAAAATACACTAAAAGGTTAAATCGTCACTATCGTTGATCGCTTGGGTGGATCTTGCATGTTTTCAAGGATGTCCTCAAAAAACGGGAGCAGGCCACCGACCAATTCAAAAGTGATCGGAGCAATGGACGCCACTATATAGTACAGATCAGACCCTCTGATCCAAGTTTTAGGTAAATACAAGTCTACAGAATTCATTACCCAGATAGTTACACTAAAAATGAAGAGCCACTTAATTATCGAAACAACTACTCCCAAAATATTGTCTACTAGTCCGGCAAGGGTAAAGTCCACCACTTTCTTGATTGATTCGGCCAGTCGCTTGATTCCCCAAATTAGTAGGAAGAACAGGGACAAAAAAATGACAAGTGCGATAAGCCAGAAGGCATCCGAATCACCAAAAAACTTCATGGCAATTGGAAAAGTGAGCTTGAGCGCCAGAAAAAGACCCAGAAAGAAAGCGATCAATGAAAACACCTCCACGATGAATCCACGCTGGTAGCCCTTGATCCCGGCAAAGACTACAATAGCAATGATTATGATATCAAAAAGCGCCAAAGCCTAGCTCAAAAGTTTTCGCGCAACCCCGGAAATTGTTTTTCCGTCAGTTTGCCCAGCCAATTTTTTGCTTGCAACTCCCATCACTTTGCCCATGTCCTGTGGCCCAACAGCACCCACCTGAGCAATGACTTCTTTTACAGCGGCTTCCACTTCTACCTCACTGAGCTGGGCAGGCAGAAACTCCTCAATAATCTTCAATTCAATTCGCTCAACTTCAGCCAAGTCTTCTCGATTTTGTTGTTCATAAATTTCTAGAGAATCCTTTCTCTGCTTGGCCGCTTTTTGTAAAATCTTGGATTCTGCTTCTTCTGTAATCTCTCCGACCACTCCCTTCTCGGTCTCAGCCAATAGGATTTGGGACTTGATTGCTCTAAGGGTTCGCATTCTGTCTTTGTCTTTACCCAGCATGGCTTGTTTTATGCCTGCCTCTATTTCCGTTTTCAAACTCATGTTTTTGGTTTTAAATGAACAATTTTGCAATCAATCGACTTTCATCGGAGATGACAAAATTAAGCGTAAACGTTAACAAAATTGCAACTCTTAGAAATGCACGTGGTGGTGACAATCCATCGGTCGTGCAAGTAGCCATGGATTGTGAGCGTTTTGGTGCTCAGGGAATCACCGTGCACCCACGGCCAGATGAGCGACACATTACCAAACAAGATGTCTATGACCTGGCCAAAGTCGTAACCACCGAATTCAATATTGAGGGGTATCCTGATGAACGATTTATGAAAATAATTGAGGAGGTAAGACCAACTCAGGCTACCCTTGTTCCAGATGGGCCAGACGTTCTCACCTCGAATGCAGGTTGGGATACTGTAGAAAACGCCGAGTCTTTAAGCTCAATTATTGGTAGAATTAAATCATTCGGTGTGCGTACATCACTATTTGTGGAGCCTGTTGAGGAGATGATCGCAGGGGCTAGAGAAATCGGAACTGATCGCATCGAGTTGTATACCGAAGCATACGCGAATCGCTATTCAGCAAATGCTGAAGTAGCTATCTCGTCCTATTCAAAAGCAGCTGTTTTGGCCAATGAATTGGAACTAGGAATAAATGCTGGCCATGATCTAGATCTTGATAATCTTGAATACTTCAAACAAAATGTGGCCTACCTTGAGGAGGTCTCAATCGGTCATGCGCTCATCAGCGATGCGCTGTATTTTGGTTTGGAAAACACCATTGGCTTATACTTGCGGAAAATTTCTTAGTGGATTAGCTTTACTAGTTAAATGGTTGATTAGTAGATTGGGTTTGACCACCCACAATGGGTTACAGAAGTGAAACGAATATTAATTTTAGCATTTTTCTCCATAGCTGGTTTTGGGCATCTATTTGAAATCAACTTCGGGAAACTAAAGATTTAAGCAGTAAACGAAACTCTTCAATCAGAGCCTCAAAAGAGACAGGCTCACTATTTAACTAATCAACCAGTTAACTAATAACTTAACCCAAATGAAACTTCACTTCCGATCTTTTGGCCAGGGAGAGCCCTTGATTGTTCTTCATGGTGTGTTCGGGTCATCTGACAATTGGCAAACAGTAGGAAAGGAACTGTCCCAAAAGTACAAGGTGTATTTGGTTGATCAGCGAAACCACGGGAGCTCTCCGCATAGCGATGAGTTTGATTACAATGTCATGACTGATGATATTCTTGAACTCATGCTGAATGAGGAAATTGAACGAACTCACCTTCTTGGGCATTCCATGGGAGGAAAAGTAGCAATGACTTTCGCTGCGAGATACCCTGAGCGAGTAGACAAATTGATTGTGGTGGACATTGCTCCAAAATATTATGAGCCGCATCATGCAAGGATTTTCAGAGGATTTCGATCAATCAAACTTGATCTGATTCAGACCAGAAATGAAGCTGATGTCCAGATGTCTCATCGAATTCCGGAAACAGAAGTTCGCCAGTTTATTTTGAAAAATCTTGCGAGGGATAAGGAGGGGAAGTTCATCTGGAAATTGAATCTGGATGTGATTGAAAAAAATGCTGAGGAAATAGGCGCAGCACTATTTGAGGACGATTGGTTCAATGGTCATGTGCTGTTCTTGGCGGGTTCACGGTCGGATTATATTCAAGAGGAAGACATTCAAGAAATTCGTCAGCACTTCCCCAACGCTGAAGTGAAAAAAGTAACAGGCGCAGGACATTGGGTTCATGCCGAACAACCTAAGACTCTGGTTCGGATGGTGTTTGAGTTTCTTGCTCCATGAGTGGGGTTCTCTATCTAATCCCCAGTTACCTATCCGAAAGCAATGACGCTTCCTTCATTGCTCCAATGGTGAAAGACGTACTCCAAAATACGTCTCATTTTTTGGTGGAAAATGTACGTACGGCCAGGCGATTTATAAGCAGCTTGAAATTGGGGGTGGACATTTCTGAGCTTCAATTTGAAGTGATGGACAAATCAACAGATGCTCAGTCGGTGGAGCAACTAATGAAACCACTAACGAACGGCCGTGATCTGGGCGTGATCTCGGAAGCTGGTCTCCCGGGTCTTGCCGATCCCGGGAATGTGGCCGTAAGCTGGGCACACCAAAATAACGTTCGCATAATTCCTCTCCCCGGTGCTTCGTCGATTCAGATGGCCTTGATCGGATCGGGATTCAATGGCCAGCAATTCACCTTTCATGGCTATTTGCCGATTGATAAAAAGGAACGGACACAAAAAATCAAGCAGCTTGAAGCTGAAGTAAACCGAACAGGCTATACCCAGATTTTTATGGAGACCCCTTTTCGAAATGATCAGATCGTTTCGGCTGTTCTAAGCACCTGCAATGCGAATACACGCCTCTCAATTGCTTCTGATATTTCAGGTAAGAATGAATTGATTCAATCAAAAACAATTCAGGAATGGAAAAAAGCTACCCCTCAGCTTCATAAGATTCCTACAATATTTAGCTTGGGGACATATCCGGCTTAATTAATTTGTTTTAATAGCTAAAAACATAAATTTGTCGCCTCATAAAATCAAGCATAGTCTATGCCCTATTTTTTTACATCCGAATCCGTCTCTGAAGGACACCCCGATAAAGTAGCCGATCAAATATCTGATGCCCTTGTGGATCATTTCCTTGCCTATGATCCTAATTCTAAAGTGGCGTGCGAAACGCTCGTGACCACAGGCTTGACAGTGCTGAGTGGGGAAGTAAAAACAGATGCGTATGTGGATGTACAGCAGGTGGCAAGAGATGTGATCAACCGAATTGGGTACACCAAGAGTGAGTATATGTTTGATGGTAATTCATGTGGTGTGATTTCCGCAATCCACGAACAGTCCGAAGACATAAATCAAGGAGTGGAGCGAGCAAATGAGGATGAACAAGGAGCAGGCGATCAAGGAATGATGTTTGGCTATGCGTCAAACGAAACGGATAATTACATGCCTTTGGCACTGAACCTTTCGCATCTTATTTTGCAAGAATTGGCAACTCTCAGAAAAGGAGGAATGGAGATGACCTATCTCAGACCAGATGCCAAATCACAAGTCACCATCGAATATTCGGACGACAATATTCCCCAACGAATTGAGGCCATTGTTGTTTCTACACAGCATGATGATTTCGATGAGGAAGGTAAGATGCTGGCAAAAATCAAGGAAGATGTTTTGCGCATTTTAATTCCAAGAGTGACAGCTAAGCTCAGCGCAAAAAATCAGGCCTTGTTCAATGACGAAATCAAATACCACATCAATCCAACGGGTAAATTCGTAATAGGGGGGCCACATGGAGACACGGGCTTGACTGGGCGAAAAATTATTGTGGACACCTATGGCGGAAAAGGCGCTCATGGAGGAGGGGCGTTCTCTGGAAAAGATCCTTCCAAAGTAGATCGATCGGCGGCTTACGCCACGCGCCACATCGCCAAGAATTTGGTGGCCGCTGGCGTGGCAAATGAAATCCTTGTGCAAGTGTCCTATGCTATTGGTGTAGCCGAGCCCATGGGAATTTTTGTGGATACGTATGGGACGTCAAACGTTTCAATTTCTGATGGCGAAATAGCCGAAAAAGTAAAGGATATTTTTGACATGCGACCTGCTGCAATTACTCGAAGACTAAAATTGACTCAACCTATTTATTCTGAATCTGCAGCATACGGACACATGGGCAGAACGCCAGAAAAAAAGACGGTTTCCTTCAAGGTCAATGGTCAAATGATAGAGAAGGACGTGGAGACCTTCACTTGGGAAAAGCTTGATTACGCCGAACAGGTTAAGACAAGTTTCGGATTATGATGAAGTCACCGTTAGAAGCATGGCATGATGTGGTGAAAACTGGAGATGTGAAGATTTTGGATAAAATCCTAGCCAAGGATGTGGTGTTCTTCTCTCCGATTGTATTCAAACCTCAAGAAGGGAAGGCAATCACTAAAGCCTATCTCACCGCAGCATTCAAAACATTTGAAGGAACGGGTTTTCATTACGTCAAAGAACTTGTGGAGGAACGTGAAGCCATCCTTGAATTCAACACAGAAATTGATGGGGTAATGATTGATGGTGTGGATATAATCACGTGGAATGAACAAGGCAAGATCACCGAATTCAAAGTGATGGTTCGACCTTTTCGAGCAATTGAAAAAGTAGGTGAAAAAATGAAGGAACAGCTTAGCAAGCTGGGGACGATGGATAAATTGAAGCTTGGAGCAAGCAAGTTGTTTGGGAAGTGAAAAAGCAGTTCCCGCTGGTATACGCAGAAAAGGGCATTGGAAATTTGCGAGAGGTTGTCGAAAATCGAGGATCAAGTCAGATCGCACGCCGAAAAACGGAGCTATTTCAGATACGCTAATTCTGTTATCCCGCCACTCGTCTTATCCCCAATCTTCACTTTGACCTCCGCGTCAAGAGGTAAGAACACATCCACCCGACTACCAAATCGAATAAAACCAACACTACTTCCCTGCTCCACTTCGTCATCAATCGCTGGATAGAAAGCAATTCGCCGTGCAACTGCACCGGCGATCTGCCGCATCAGGATGCTGGGGCCATTTTCTGGTTTGACACAAACAGTCGTTCGCTCATTGTCTGTGCTGGATTTTGGGTGCCAAGCCACTAGAAATTTCCCTTTGTGGTATTTGAAAAATTCAATCGCTCCTTTTATGGGACTTCTATTTACGTGTATGTTTAATGGCGACATAAAAACCGAAATCTGAATCCGATCTTCCTTCAAGTACTCGCCTTCAAATGTTTTTTCAATGACCACAACCTTCCCCTCTGCTGGGGCATAAACCACCCCTTCTTTTTGAGGACAGTTCACTTGCGGGTTTCGAAAGAATCGAACAATGAGAATAAAGAAAACGGAAGCGACAACCCCTAAGCCAACTTGAACAAGTTGAAAAGGAAGAAGCCAGTACAAAAGCGCATAAAGTCCTCCAACCAAAATTGCTGCAATTGGAATAATTTTAAAACCTTCTTTGTGGATTATCATCAATAGCCTCCTCTGAATTCGTATGTTTTTGCCACCTTATCAATCGCCACGATGTAAGCAGCAATCCTGAGAGAGCAATTGTATTTCTTAGATGTTTTATAGACCCGATCAAATGCATTTTTCATGATCCTGTCTGACCGTCTGTTCACTCGATCTTTCGTCCATTTATAACCCAGCCTGTTCTGCACCCACTCGAAGTAGGAGACGGTCACGCCACCTGCATTGGCAAGAATGTCTGGTACAGACCAGATTCCTTTTTCATTCAGTATGTCATCTGCTTGTGCAGAGGTTGGGCCATTGGCGCCTTCCACGATCAGCTTGGCTTTTATCAGATGTGCATTTTCTTCAGTGATCACATCCTCAATCGCGGCAGGAACGAGTACATCCACGTCCAACAAAAGAATCTCGTCGGACGAAATGGATTCTGCTCCGGCGAATCCCTGTAAGCTTCCGCTATTTTCATTTCTATATTCGATGGCTTTCGTGATATCGATTCCTTCTTGATTTAAGTAAGCACCCGATAGGTCACTGATAGCCACCACCTTCGTTCCTCTTTCTTGCAAAAGTCGGGCTGCCCAAGAGCCCACGTTTCCAAATCCTTGCACAGCGCAGGTCGCATTAAAGGGGTTGATTTGCAATTTTTCCATGGCCGCCATTGCGGAAATCATCACCCCGCGCCCGGTGGCTTCCTCCCTTCCAAGCGAACCTCCAAGCACAACTGGTTTACCTGTCACCACCGCATTCACCGTCGTTCCTTGCGCGCGAGAATATTGATCCATCATCCAGGCCATTTCCCGAGGGCCTGTACCCATATCTGGGGCGGGGATATCTCGGTCTTCGCCGAATACCCCATTCATTGCCATCGTATATGCTCGGGTCAATCGCTCCAATTCGCCCGCCGACATTTCGCGAGGATTGCACGTGATACCGCCCTTTGCTCCACCGTATGGAATATCCACCACAGCACACTTCCATGTCATCCATGCAGCCAGCGCCTTCACCTCATCGATGTTTACCTCCATATCAAAACGAACGCCACCTTTTGATGGGCCAAGAATATTGGAATGAATTACACGATATCCTTCAAAAACCTGGATTGATCCATCGTCCATTGTTACAGGGAGTGATACAATCACTTGCTTGTTCGGGGTTTTGAGGACGCTATATACATCGTTGCTCAGCCCAAGATGCTCTGCAGCGATATTGAAACGAGACATCATGGATTCGAAAGGGTTGCCCTTGTCCTGAATCGGAGCGGGTTCTATGTAAGCCATTTTCTTAAGTGGGGAACTTTAGGACTTGTTGTAAAATTTTTCGCAAAGCTAATGGTATCCCTACTATTTACTCAAGGAGTTTGAGTAAAAGAAGATAGAACGGAATGCTAAAAATCAAACTGTCAAATCGATCCATGAAACCACCGTGACCGGGTAAAGAAGTGCCAGAGTCTTTTGTGGCCGCCACCCGCTTGATAAAGGATTCGACCAGATCGCCAAATATTCCTATGATAGAGACAATAGCCCCCACGAGGAGCCATTGGATTTGCGAAAGCTGGCCTAAGTATAGGCTGAAAATCCACGACACGAACACGGCGAACAGAAATCCACCAATCGCCCCTTCCCAGGATTTTTTTGGAGAAATCCGCTCGAATAATTTGCGCCTGCCAAAAGTGATTCCCGTGAAATAGGCACCCGTATCCATGCACCAAATTATGAAGAGCAGAGCCACCACCATAAATGGATTGTATTTGCCCTGATGAAAAATTATAAAACTCAAAAGGCTGAGCGGAAGTACTACATAGCCAATTCCCAAATAACAAAGCCCAATAATTCTAAGGGGTCTTTCTTCTTTCAGATAGAGCTGGATAATGAGACCAATCGAATAAACTGGCAACAATATCGCCAAAAATTTTGGGTTCAGATTACCTGAAGCAAACAGGAAAAGCAAAGTGAATGTTGTGATCGTAGAGACGAACAACCAGACGACTTGGGGTTTCGGCAAGTCGCCCAACCGTGCATATTCTCTAACGGATAGAATCGTTATCAAAAGAAAGAGTCCAAAGAACGACCATTGGTCATAGACTGTGCAGAAAATAATTATTGATACGCCGACTATGGCCGTAAGTGCTCTCGCTAAAAGGTTAGAAAATTTACTCAAAGTTGATGTCCTCCTGAATTATCTTGATGGCTAAAATTACATCATTAGGCTGGACTTGAACTTCAAAATACCCAAATCCATAAAGCGAATCTTTTTTATTGACCATTACCGCTTCGATTTCACGATCAGTGAGGACATCTCGGACGATAGCGGCGCGGTGCTCTAGTCGATCTTTAAATACTTTCTGCCAGAGGCTCATGTTGGAAATGTTGTTTGAATTTGTAAAGAGCAAAGCCTCCGACTACAACAAAGAATAAAACCACTGGCCATGGGGCGGCTTGCTCTAATTCTTCAGGACTCACTTCCACCAATCCTGAGCTGGCGACATACGCCATCGTCAAGGCAATGCTATTATTTAGAAAATGGGCAAACATCGCCACACTCAATCGACCAGACCAGACATAGATATATCCGAAAAGAGCACCCAGGAGCATGCGTGGGAAGAAGCCATAAAATTGAAGGTGAATGGCCGAAAACAAGATAGCACTAACCCAAATACCGATGTGATAATTGTTGGATATTTTTGAAATAAGATTTTGAATCAAGCCTCTAAAAAGTAATTCTTCCCCCAACGCTGGAATGATTCCGATGACCAAAATGGCTAAAAGGAAATGGCTCATCGACGTGAAGTTGATCAAATGTTCGGTGAGTATTTTGAGTTCAGCTTCCTTGGTCTGTGCCCATTGTTCAAATGCCGAATCAGGCAAATCCAAGGACATATTCCAAGCGCCAATTGCACTTATTACGATCATAGCCGCCAACGCTAAAAGTACGGTGTAGCCCAACGTGACCAGATCGAATCGTTGGAAAGTGTCCTGTATTTTAAGCCGAAGCGCATACCTCCAAAAAAGAAAAGGCAGAAGCAAGAAAAACACCCCAGCACCAATTCCTTGAAGAACCATTAGCATGGTCGGATCTATTGACAAAATAGAATTGGGCTCATTGTCTGAGAAAACCCCCATAAAGACGAAAATGCCAATGTAAAGAAGGGTCCATCCAAGAAATAACCACGCGCTGGATCGCTGGTTGGTTTCATCAATATTCACAAGGATATTTTGCATGAGGCAGTTTAACTTTGCGGGCAAATATAATCTTTCGTTTTGGTAAAAATTGGTAACGTAGAATTTGGTGAATTTCCGCTATTGCTGGCACCCATGGAGGATGTAAGTGATCCGCCTTTTCGTGCTTTGTGTAAGGAAAATGGCGCAGATGTGATGTACACGGAGTTTATTTCATCGGAGGCACTCATTCGAGATGCCGCAAAAAGTATTCAAAAACTCGACATCTACGATTACGAGCGACCGATTGGCATTCAGATTTTTGGTGAGAAAATAGATTCGATGCGACAGGCAGCAGCCATTGCTGAGGAGGCCAATCCTGAAATCATCGACATTAATTATGGTTGCCCCGTGAAGAAAGTGGCCTGCAAAGGAGCGGGCGCTGGAATCCTGCTTGACCTTCCCAAGATGCAGAAAATGACGGATGAAATTGTGAAGCAAGTGGAGAAACCGGTCACCGTGAAAACCAGACTAGGTTGGGATGACAGTACGATTCAAATTGTCGAGGTGGCAAAGCGGCTGCAGGATGTCGGCGTACAAGCGTTGACGATTCATGGGCGAACACGAAAGCAGATGTACAAAGGCGAGGCAGATTGGCGCCTCATCTCAGAAGTAAAAAATCATGCGGATATTCATATTCCCATTTTTGGAAATGGCGACATTGATTCACCAGAGAAGGCGCTCGAATACAAGAATAAATATGGTGTGGACGGCATTATGATCGGCCGTGCGTCAATAGGCTATCCTTGGATTTTCAACGAAATCAAAGCCTACATGAATGAGGGGGTAAAACTCGCTCCACCCACCATCGACGAGCGAGTACGTGTTGCCAAGAAGCATTTGACTTTTTCTCTGGAATGGAAGGGTGAGCGACAAGGTGTGTTGGAAATGCGGCGACATTATACCAACTATTTTCGTGGCATTCCCAATTTCAAGCCTTTCCGTTCGCGCTTGGTTGATACCATGTCTCCACAAGAGTTATTTGATATTTTAGATGAAATCCCAACGGTGTTTGAAAACCCAGTTAGGGTTAGTTTGGCCTAAGGCTACTCAATAAAAGCGGTATGAAAAACGTCTTATCGGTCATATTGCTTTGTTTCACCTCGTTACTTTTTTCCCAATCTGAAATTGGCGCAAAATTTCAAATCTATCCTGCCGGATACATAACTAAGTACTGGGAATTTCTCTTAAAGAAACTTGGCCTTTGATGATACTTCTCTGATAACCACACATGAATGTACATTATTATAATCGCATTATGAAATTGTACATTATTGTCAGCTCGTTTTGAATTCCTATCTCGCTCCTTGCACTCATTCTTCCTTTGAGCGTGGGCAGTTTGGTCACTGGTTTCCAAAACCGCCTAATATCAGATTTGTCACTAGGGGTTTTGTTAAGAAGAGATAAAGTCTAACAACAATTCTGGGTTAACTATTGTTTTACCTTATTTTGCTCCCTAACCAGAAGCTATAATGACAGAATTTACCAATCTCCTACTCGGATCGACAGATGGCATCATGACCATCACCATCAATCGCGAATCAAAACTCAATGCGCTGAATGTTGGCACCATCGCTGAGCTAAAGATCGCTTTTCAGCAAGTGATGGACGACTCATCAATCAAAGGCGTGATCCTGACCGGCGCTGGTGAAAAGGCCTTTGTTGCAGGCGCAGACATTGGTGAATTCTCCGCTTTGGAGGAAATGCACGCGCGCAAATTTTCTGAAGAAGGGCAGGAAGTCTTCCGCATGATTGAAGAATGTCATACGCCCGTGATTGCAGTTGTGAATGGATTCGCACTTGGAGGTGGATGTGAATTAGCGATGGCTTGCCACATGCGCGTCGCAACCGAAGCGGCAAAATTTGGTCAACCAGAAGTGAACCTCGGGGTGATACCAGGATACGGAGGTACCCAACGCCTGACGCAATTGATTGGAAAAGGGCGAGCACTCGAATACATGATGACCGCCAATATGATGGATGCCACACTTGCCCACGATCTGGGCTTGGTCAATTATGTAGAAGCAGACAAAGCTGCGGCGATTGAGAAAGCGACGAAACTTCTAAACAAAATTGGCCAAAAAGCACCCATCGCGATCGGTCTGGTGATCGACTGTGTCAATAGTGTCGCCACACCAGATGATGGCTATCAAATGGAAGCAAATGCCTTTGCTCGATGCTGCGGCACAAAGGATTTCAAAGAAGGTGTGGACGCTTTCCTGAACAAGCGGCAGGCGGATTTTAAAGGCGAATAAGTAAACTTGGAGTAAGCCCCACAAAGTATGAACTTGGCTGAAATCATCTCTACTGCATGGCAGCATTTAAGTTTTAAACCTACCGGTGGGTCTTGAGTCAGCTCAAAAAACTTTTTGGAGACACGATCATCTATGGCGCCAGCAGCATCTTTGGTCGAGCGATCAATTTTTTACTTGTTCCACTCTACACGGCTGTTTTTGCTCCAGATGAATACGGAGCAGTCACTGAACTCTACGCCTATGTCGCTTTCTTGATGGTACTTTATCTCTACGGCGTAGAGACCACATTTTTCAGATTTGCTACCAAATACGAAAACCAAACTAAGTTTTACAATATCTCCGTCACTAATGCGCTGGTGATTTCTGTCCTTTTATCGGGAACACTAATTCTTAGTTCGAAATGGCTAGGGAATGGCTTTCCATATCCTGATGCTTCGAAATACATCGTTTGGCTAGCGCTAATTCTTGGACTTGACACGCTAGTGGCCGTTCCGTTCGCTAGGCTGAGGCTAGAAAGCAGAGCCAAGAAATTTGCCATTTTCAAGATCTCAAACATCCTTGTCAACATCGGGCTAAACTTGTTCTTCCTGGTTTTTTGCCCGTACTGGATCAAGGAGAATCCAGATAGTTCTGTTCTTATTCAGTCCATTTACAATCCCTCCTTTGGTGTAGGATATGTTTTCATTTCTAATCTGGCTGCATCCGTCTTTACGGCTCTTTTGTTTCTTCCTCATTGGGTGAAATTTCGATTTCGGTTTGATTCCGAGACATGGAAAGAAATGTTTCGATACGCCACACCACTCGTAATCATTGGATTGGCGGGAGTGACAAACGAAATGCTCTCACGCATCTTGCTCAGACATTGGCTTCCTGAAGGATACTATTCAGGATTTTCGAACATTGCCGTTCTCGGAATTTTTGGTGCTTGCTACAAGCTCAGCATGCTGATGAACCTGTCCGTCCAGTCCTTTCGCTATGCCTACGAACCTTTCTTTTTCTCCAAATCAAAGGACAAAAATTCCCCCGAGCTGTTCGCCAAAGTGATGAACGCCTTCATTATTTATGGCTGCCTGGCCTTCATCGTTATTTCACTAATCCTTCCGGAAGTGGCACCCATCATTCTAAGACAAAAAGACTATTTATCCGCACTACACATTGTGCCAATCCTACTATTTGCAGGATTGCTACTTGGCGTTTTTTACAACCTTTCGGTCTGGTACAAGCTCACCGACAAAACCATGGCTGGCGCCTACATCACGATCATTGGTGCTATCCTGACCATCGGGCTCAACTGGCTGCTCATCCCAATTTTGGGCTATGAAGGAAGTGCCTTGACCGCACTTCTTGCCTACTTGATCATGGTGATAATAAGTTATGTCTGGGGACAAAAACATTATTACGTTCCTTACCGCCTTTCGACAGGACTGATTTACCTCCTCTATTCCGCAACACTGGTTGGGATTATTTACTATTTGAAACTAGAATCTGCCGCTAAATACATTTTTGGACTGTCGGCGATGGGATTCTTTATAATTTTGGTGCTGGTATTTGAAAAGACTAAAAACAAACACCACAGAGTTCACTGAGATCACAGAAAAAAAATGAAAGTTCGCACTTTAAAAAATTCTCTGTTACCTCGGTTTTTCTGCGGTAAAAAAGTATCTGCTTAGAATGAATTTGATAATCCCGATGGCTGGAATGGGCAAGCGCCTCCGCCCCCACACACTGACCACTGCCAAACCTCTAATTCCAATTGCTGGAAAACCAATCGTACAACGACTAGTTCAGGATATCGCAAAGGTCACTCCAGAGAAAATTGAGAAAGTGGGATTCATCATCGGCCATTTCGGTGATGCCGTGGAAACGCAGCTTCTGGCCATTGCCGAAAGTATTGGCGCGGAGGGTCAAATCATTTATCAGGAAGAAGCACTTGGCACAGCTCACGCTATTTATTGCGCCAAGGAATTGCTTCAGGGAAAAGTATCGGTCGCTTTTGCTGACACCTTATTCAGAGCAGAATTCACTTTGGATACCAATCAAGACGGAATCATTTGGGTGAAAGAAATCAAAGACCCGTCGGCGTTCGGTGTAGTGAAAACAAATGAAGACGGCATTATCACAGAATTTGTAGAAAAACCTAAAGAGCCAATCTCGAACAAAGCAATCATCGGCATTTACTATTTCAAGCAAGGCGAGAATCTTCGTGATGAAATCCAGCATTTGATCGACAATAACATTCGTGGTGGGGGAGAATTCCAGCTGACTATGGCCCTGGAAAGCCTCAAGGAAAAAGGAACGCAGTTCTCCACCGGTACTGTACAAGATTGGCTGGACTGTGGAAACAAAAATGTGACAGTGGAAACCAATGCTCGATATTTGACATTCATTGAAGACGAAGAATTGATTTTAAGTGACACGATAGAAAATAGTAAGATCATTCCGCCCGTTTACATTGGAGCTGGAGCACAAATTTATGACAGCACGATTGGGCCTGGCGTTTCGATTGGAGAAAACACCATTATTAAGAACTCGAAAGTGGAACATTCTTTGATACAGAGCGGATGCATTTTGGAAGAGGTGAACCTCTCAAACTCCATGCTTGGAAACTACGTAAAAGTGAAGAATTCTAAAGACGAACTAAGCCTGGGAGACTTCTCAGAAATAAACTAGTGAAGAAATACATTGCCATATTAATCCTGATAGTCCTTAGTGCGGAGAGTTTCGCTCAGCAGCGAGATGAACCAACCGCCCTTGGTGAGGAGGCTTCTATGAAAGCGGAAATGGCGTTGATCGAAGGTCAGAAACATTTGATTTTGGAGAACTACGCCAAGGCACTTGAGATGTTTCATGTGGCACGAGAGATCAACCCAAATGATGGTGCCATTCATTTCAAAATCGCCGAAGTGCTTTTTAGAAATAAAGCGCTTACTGACGCTAGTGAATCCATCGAATTAGCGATCGAACTTGATTCAGAGAACAAATTTTATTACCTATTGGCCGCAGATATTTACACGGCCAATTCTGATTTAGCCTCCGCACAAAAGATGTACGAAGAGTTGCTGAAAATGGAGGGGAATGAGGATTATCTGGTGGAGCTTGCCCTGATTTTTGAATACCAAGGGAAGTATAACAAAGCACTGGAAATATACGGGAAAGCGCAGGAACATTTCGGAATCAATGAGGCCATGGTTCTCCAGAAACAAGAAATCTACTTTAGGCTAGGCGATCCTCAGGCAGCTATCGCCGAATGGGAAAATTTGACGGAAGCCTATCCTGATGAGGAGTCCTACATTTTTTCCCTGGTGGAGCTACTGATAAATCAGGGTGATCTGGCAAGTGCAGAAATGCACCTCAAAACTCTGCTCGATAAGAATCAAAAAAACAGACGTGCGAGTTTGATGATTGCGGAGATTCTGAAAAATCAAGGCCGAATTGATGAGGCCATGGATCATGCGCAAGTCCCACTTCTATCCCCCGAACTCTCATTCAATTTGAAAGGCGGTATTCTCAATGATTTTCTTGGGCAAATCACCGGAGAAAGTGTGGTGAAATTCAAAACACTCGCTCAGGGAGTGGCAGGTGTGCATCCTAAAGAATACACCGCTCAGGCGTTCGCAGGAGACGTACTGTACCAGCTTGGCGACAAGCCAAATGCGAGAGTTTTCTATGTAAAAGCTATCAAAATTTCTCCCAACAATTTTTCCGTTTGGCAAAATATTCTGAGCATAGAATCCGAGCTTGGCATGCTCGATAGTCTCACCGCACATGCCGAGGAGGCGTTGGAATATTTTCCGAATCAGGCGGCTATCTACTACTTGGGTGGATCTGGTTATTTGATGAAAAAAGACTATCAGCAATCCATTCAGCTATTGGAGATTGGTAAACGATATGCCTCCAATAAAAGAATGAAGAGCGTGTTCAATGGCCAATTGGGTGACGCCTATAACGGACTGAAAAATTATTCAAAATCAGACGCTGCGTATGAGGTGGCTCTCAGCTCAGATGACACCAACGAGCATGTATTGAACAATTACAGCTATTTCCTTACGTTGAGAAAAACGAAGCTAGACAAGGCACTCGAAATGTCAACAAGATTGATTCAATTGCGACCAAATACGGCCACTTACCTAGACACACACGGATGGGTACTTTTCGTTCAGGGCAAGTACAAAGAAGCCAAAAAACATCTCCAAAAAGCAGCAAGTCTTGGAAACGATGGAACCGTATTCGAGCATTATGGTGATGTCCTCTACAAACTTGGCGATCAGGAGGGGGCACTCGTCCAATGGGAAAAAGCAGCCACCACGAATGATGCTTCCGATCTCGTGCACAAGAAAATCGCTGACAAAAAATTCTATGAATAAGGTTGTTTACTATTTGATTTTCACGAGTCTGGTCGTCACCTCGTGCAAAAAAGAATTCGCACTATTCGGAAGTGGGAACGGGAAATTTGAAGTGAATGAATTTCGATTTGACTACCTCTCCTCAAAGGCCAAATTCAAATACACCGACGGTACGAATAAGATTTCCGCTGTGGCAAATTTCAGGGTCAAAAATGACAGCTTGATTTGGATCTCTGTTTCCCCTGGTTTGGGCATTGAGCTTGCGAGGGTACTGATTTCCAGAGACAAAATCCAAATGATCGACAAGCTCAAAAAAGAGTATTATGAATTTGATTACGCCACCCTCACAAAGACCTATGGTTTTGAGATGAATTATGAACTCATCGAATCAGTCGTGCTGGGCAACCTCCTTTTTATACCCGAAAAACGTCGAGATGTGACCAGCGATGAGAAGCATTTTTCCTACTCAAAATTGGAAGGTGGATTTGGTGTCGACCACTTCGTTGGGGTCGATTCTCAAAAACTAGAAAAGCTAAATGCGTTCGATGAGGTGACAAACAATTCCATTTCTGTAAATTACGGCAGCTTTGGGAAAATCGAGGATCAAATAGTCCCTCAATCGATCAATGCCAAGATCAAGTTTGCTGATGAAAAGAAAAACGATACCAAAATCGAAATCGAGTACAACCGCATGTTGCTCTTCAAAGAGCCACTGAAATTTCCCTTCCATGTTTCGAGCAAGTACAAAAGGAAATAGCTTCATCAAAATCAGTCTGATTTTCGTCAGCCTTTTCCTCTGTTTTTCACTTTCTGCTCAAAAGAGCCGACAGCAACTTGAGCAAGAAAAACGGGACAATCAAGCTCGAATTGCTCAGGCAGAAAAAATTCTTGTCGAAACCGAAAAAGAAAAAAAGGCCACAATAGGACAACTGCAAGCACTCCAAAACCAAATTCAGGCAAGAGGCGCGCTGATCAGATCAATGAACGGTGAAATTGCCTTTCTGGAAGAGGAAATCTCCGACATCACCATCGTGGTAAACTCCATGGAAGTAGATTTGAAAAATTTGAAGGAAGAGTATGCAGAGATGATCTACTCTGCCTACAAAGCGAATCAAGGATACAGCATGCTCACATTTTTGTTCTCGTCCAGCACCTTCAATCAGCTCTTCATGCGCTTGCAATACCTTGACCAATATTCTGATGCCAGAAAAACGCAGGCAGTCCAAATCGAAATCGTGTCTGAAGAACTCATTATCCAAAAAAATGACGTACTCGAACGGCGTGATGAACAAGAAGCGTTGCTAAACCTACAGCTACAGGAGAATCAAAAACTACTCGGGCTCAAAACCAAACAAAGCGACCTGGTCGTGGAACTCTCCACGAAAGAAAGTGAACTCAGAACTGAAGTAACCAATAGAAAAAAGGCCCTTGCGAAACTGGATGACCTGATAGCAGACCTGATAGCCAGAGAAGCCCGCGCCGGAGCGAATGTGGCCGATGTGGCTGATAATGCCTCCTTCGAATCTCAGCAGCGCAAGCTGAATTGGCCAGTAAATTCAGGGTTCATCTCCACTCAATTCGGCAGACAGGCACATCCGGTTTTGGAGAATATTTTTATCGACAATAGTGGTGTTGGTATCCAGACCAATAGCGGCGAAGTGATCAAAACTGTTTCTGCTGGGAGAGTAACCATGGTAGCGGATTCTCCAGGTATGCAGCGGGTGGTCATGGTTCGTCATGGACAGTACCTCACCATCTATGCACGACTTAAGGATGTGAACGTAACCAAGGGACAATTGGTCGGAAGAAATGACCCAATCGGTACCGTATATACGGATGCAGACGGACTGTCACAGCTCGAATTCCAAGTTTGGAAGGGCAACAAAAAGCTTGACCCAGAAAAGTGGTTGGTGAAAAAGTAGCTCCCTAAACCCATCATTCTAACCACTTCCTCCTATCTTTGACCTTTAAACAACACAATCATGGAAACGACTTTATTATTTGCTTTTCCCGGAGGTTGGGAGTTGATAGTCATTGCACTGTTCATCCTTATTTTCTTTGGCGCCAAGAAGATTCCTGAAATTGCACGTGGTATGGGCAAAGGAATCCGAGAATTCAAGGATGCGACCAAAGAGGTGAAAAAAGAAATCAACGAGGGACTGTCTGACGACAAATAACTTCTTGCTCCTCCTTGACCTTCCCAGAATGAGACCTCTTTTCTCTCTTCTGTTTTTACTTTCCATCCTGTCCGTTTTCTCACAGAAAAAGACTGATCAGGAATATGTCTATGACTACATTCCTGATGTCACGGACTCTGTGATGGAAGCCAGACTCAAGGCCATTGAAGGAGATATTCCCCTCCACTTCACGCCAGATGTAAAAAAATACATCAACTTCTACACGGTCAGTCGGAGAGACTATGCCCGGAAAATGCTCAATCGATCATCCAAATACTTCCCTCTTTTCGAGGAGTATTTAGCAAAAAATGATATGCCCGATGAGTTGAAATACCTCTCCGTAGTGGAATCAGGACTCAACCCAACCGTCACGTCACATGCGGCAGCTGTTGGCCTTTGGCAATTCATCTACTGGACAGGAAAGAAATACAACCTGAACTCCTCATGGTACATTGACGATCGCATGGATCCAGACATGGCCACACAGGCGGCATGTGATTTTCTTGGCTATTTGAACGGCTACTTTGGTGATTGGGAGCTTGCGTTAGCAGGATATAATTCCGGCCCAGGCCGAGTGAATCGTGCCATTCGCTATGCCGATGGCCAGCGAGAATTCTTGCAGATATACAAATACTTGCCCAACGAGACCAAAGCCTACGTACCCAAATTCGTTGCGGTGGCTTACGTATTCAATTATGCCGAAGAACACAACCTCTACCCCGATGCACCAGAATATATTCCAACCTATGATACTGTTCATGTAAGCCAATACCTCCACTTGGAAACTTTGGGCAAACAAATTGGTTTGTGTCTGGAAGATTTGGAGCTACTCAATCCTCAAATCAAACATGGAGCAATTCCATCTACCGCCAGAAATTATCCTTTGAAGGTGCCGGTCGAATTCAAAGAACTGATTACTCAAAATCGGGATTCTCTCTATGCCAAAGCTGCCAAAGTAGGGCGATTGGAGCTAGAGAAAATGGCCAAAAATGAGATAGGTACAGTCGCCGGGCGAGAGCGAGTGCTGCACAAAGTGCGAAGCGGAGATGTACTGGGAACCATCGCCGAGCGATACCATGTCCGTGTGTCCGATATCAAGAAATGGAATCGGCTGAAAGGCTCGATGATCCGTGTAGGACAGAGCCTGAAAATCTGGGTACTCCCCAAATACAAAAACACCTCCAAAGCTAAGACGATGGCTAGTGCCAAACCAAAAATCACTCCTCCCAACCCAAGGCCTGGGCAAAAGACACATTTTGTGAAAAGGGGTGACTCCCTCTGGGACATCAGTGTAGCCAACAAGATCTCTATCGAGAAGCTAAAAGCCCTCAACAACCTGAACTCCAACAATATCAAGCCAGGGCAGACACTGATTGTGAGTGCGGAGTGACTATTTCAGCCTAACATCAAATGGCTCAGCTGTCACATCAAGCAATCTGACTTGGCTATGAAAATCTGGGTGTCGAGCATTTATCAAAAAATTGCTTTCGCTGGGACTTTGTGCTGAGGGTACTTTCAGGAGCAGATTTCTGGACGTAAGAAATCTCGTGGTAAAACCAATCAACTCTGGTGGGTACGGTTTATTCCTCCAATTTTCCGGTAGGGATTTCAAGTTTATCGTTTGTATACCCGCATCATCTGAAACCTCCAAGACCATACAAATTCTGTCAATCGGCAAACTGCTGTCGTTGGCCAAAATTTCCAATTTGGCTAATGAGATTGTCGGAGAGCAGTAAATAACCCATTGTCTTGGTTTGTTCCAGCGTCCATCCGCATAGAGCGCACCTTCGGGTGGCCAGACCTCTCTATACTTCCATTTATCCAGATGATACAGAATCATCCGTACGTACTGTGCTCTATACGCAAAAAAGCTTTTTCTAACTCTCGCCTGCCAATTCGGCTGGACAGATACTCAATGGGTTTGATTTGACCCAAATTCTCATTTCGGATTTCCAGCCATTCATTCAACATCTCCTTACTCCCATCGAAGGCCTCAAGCCCCTTTCGCCATAGTGTGGCAAAATCCGCCAGTGCGTCAATATGCTTACTCCCAAGCCTGTCCAATTTGATCAAATCATAATATTTGCTCTTGCTCACCCCGACTACACCCGCCAATGCCTGTGGGCTTAGGGACGTTTGCTTTTGCATATCCAACAAGGCCTCTCCCGATAGCTGGGAATGCGCAATGTCCTGCATCGACATACTCGCAAATACGGTAGTTGATACCCCAAAGGCCACCATCGGCTCATTCAATAGAGCGGGGGGATTTTCTTCCTTTTTTGTATGCTTCAGCTTTCCCATAGTCCAAATCTGGATTACTTATTTCCATAAATGTACGATATATTTCTATGAATTGTTTCCAAAAACAGAAAATTTTAATCCAGAAAAATACAATTCATATTTTACTTATAGTCCCCCAATTCAGATTCCAATAATTCCTTCGGAAGGCTAAACTTGAAGTTCTAGAAAAAGTATCTTTGCGCTCTAAATTTCAGAAATGAAAAAGATCCTTCTTATTTCCACCTTACTAGCTTTGCTCTGGTCATGTGGTGACTCCAGTTCGATTGCGGACGAATTCAAACCACCAGCCCGCGGTGACGCAGATGAGCTTATCTTGGTGATAGACTCAGCCGTGTGGGAAGGGCCAGTGGGCGATGAGCTCAGAAAGACGCTCGAAGCACCCATGCTCGGCATGCCTCAGGGCGAACGATTATTTGAGGTGTACAAAGTGAATCCGCTGAAACTAAATTCTGTGTTGAAATCTGCCAACAGCATGGTATTCGTCACCACGCTGGATAGTAAGACGCGGCAAAGCCGAGAACTTCGAGGATTCTTCACCGATGAATCACTCAAACGAATCCAAAGAGATACTGCCTATTTTCAGGCTACTGAGGATAACAAATTCGCAATGGGTCAAAAAGTACTCTATCTTTTTTCTAAAACAGAAGAAGAGCTGGCGCAGAAAATAGCAAAAAACAGTGAAGCCATTCTTGGCCTCTTCGAGGGTCAGGCAAGAAAAATCACCAAGTCCCGATTATTAAAAACCAGAGCCAAAGGGATAGAAAAAGTAGTTACGGAAAATCACGGGTACAGTGTTCAAGTGCCTTATGGGTGGGATTTGGCTCAGGATAGGCTCGACTTTATCTGGTTACGAGAATTGGATCTCGACAAGGAAAAAAACATTTTTATCTATCAGCAGCCCTACACGGGCACTGATGTTTTTGAGAGCATTGGCGACCTGCGTGACAAAATCACCGAGCTGCATCTACGGGACGGCCAAAAAAACGATTTGTATATTCAGCGCCAAGACGTACCCATATTTAGCAAACAAATTTCCTTCAACGGAAAATTTGCTATCGAAACACGGGGGCTGTGGGCAGTAAGTGACTTGAGCGGTGGTGGGCCTTTTCTCAGCTACACACTAGTGGATGAAGAAACACAAACGCTCTACTACATCGAGGGATATGTGTACAATCCGGGTGGCAAGAAAAAACGAATGATGAGAGAAATGGATGCAATCTTATCTACTTTTAAAATCCCATCGGAACTAAAAAAGTAGCATGGCTAAAATCAGAAAAGGCGAGGCGCTAGACTTTCATGAGTCCAAGCCCGAAGGGAAAATAGAAGTACGCCCAACCAAGCCACTAAGTAGTCAACGTGATTTAGCTCTTGCCTATTCACCTGGTGTTGCTGAGCCTTGCCAGGTCATTGCCGAAGATCCGGAGGCCGTCTATCGTTTCACAGCAAAAGGCAATTTGGTGGGTGTGATCACGAATGGCACAGCCGTTCTTGGATTGGGCAATATTGGCCCGGAAGCGTCCAAGCCTGTGATGGAAGGAAAGGGCGTGTTGTTCAAAAAATTTGCCGGGATTGATGTCTTCGATATTGAAATAAATGAAACCGACCCAGATAAATTCATTGAAATTGTCAAATCATTGGCGCCCACATTTGGAGGAATCAATCTGGAGGATATCAAAGCACCAGAGAGTTTCAAAATAGAGTCAGCACTACGGGAACAAATGAATATTCCCGTAATGCATGATGACCAGCACGGAACGGCGATTATTTCCAGTGCTGCCCTTTTGAATGCTCTGGAACTGACCGATCGGAAAATAGAGGATATCAAAATAGTGGTAAGTGGTGCTGGTGCGGCCGCCATGGCCTGTACCAATTTGTATGTGGCACTTGGCGCAAACAAGGAAAACATCATCATGTGTGACAGCAAGGGCTGCATACGCACAGATCGTGAACATCTGGATGCATCCAAAACAAAATACGCCACGGATTGTGATGTCCAGACATTGTACGACGCATTGGTGGGAGCTGACCTATTGCTCGGTCTTTCGGTGGCCAATACTGTCACCCCGGAAATGCTACTTGTCATGGCAAAGAATCCGATTGTTTTTGCTCTTGCCAATCCCGATCCGGAGATTGCTTATGAGTTGGCAATGGCCACACGAGACGACATCCTCATGGCTACTGGCAGATCAGACCACCCCAACCAAGTAAACAACGTTTTGGGTTTCCCCTACATATTCAGGGGCGCTCTGGATGTACGAGCCACGACCATCAACGAAGAAATGAAACTGGCTTCTGTCAAGGCAATCGCAGAGCTCACAAAGGAAACAGTCCCTGATTTGGTCCTCAAAGCCTACCACACCAAGAACATGGCTTTTGGAAAAGAGTATCTTATTCCAAAACCACTTGATCCAAGGCTCATCACGACGATCAGTCCGGCTGTTGCCAAAGCGGCAATAGATTCGGGAGTGGCCAGACGCGAGATTACTGATTGGGATAAATACAATATTGAGTTGCAGGAACGAATCGGTATTGACAACCGTCTGATCTCAAGAATTATTACTCGAGCGCGCAAAGCTCCTAAGACGGTGATCTTCGCTGAAGCTGAGAATATCAATATTCTAAAAGCTGCTCAGATGGCCATTGATGAGCGGATTGCCACGCCCATTCTGATGGGACGGATTGATAAGATTTCCGTCTTAATAGACGAATTTGGATTAGAGGACCTTAAAAATTGCCAGATTATAGATCCCTATTTGGAAAAAGAAAAGCTCGAAGAATATGGCGAAATTCTTGCGAAGAAGCGCCAGCGAAAGGGCATGTCGATGAATCAGGCCAGACGACACATGCGAGACCGCAATTACTTCGCATCAATGATGGTGCATTTGGGAGAGGCCGATGCGCTCATAGCGGGGGTATCCAATGATTATCCAAAGACCATTCTTCCCGCTCTTCAAATCATTGGAGTGGAAGAAGGCGTAAATCGTGTGGCAGGTATGTATATCATCTCCACCAGCAAAGGAAACTACTTCTTCTCTGATACCACCGTAAACCAAAATCCTACGGCGGACGAATTGGTGGATATTATTGGACTGACCAGCCGAGTAGTCAAGTTCTTTGATACAACCCCACGCATGGCCGCTATTTCCTATTCCAATTTTGGATCGGCCTCAGGAGCGGTACCAAAAAAAGTATCAAAGGCCGTGGCATTGGCAAAGGAAAAATGGCCGGATCTAATCATCGATGGAGACGTGCAAGCGGATGTGGCGTTGAGTAAAAAATTACTTCAAGAAAGGTACCCTTTCAGCACCCTTGCGGGAAAGGCCGCCAATACACTCATATTTCCTGATCTGGCTACTGGCAATGTTGCCTATAAGCTACTGATGAAAATCGGCGGTGCTGAGACCATCGGGCCTGTGCTGATGGGGATGAAGAAATCCGTTCACGTATTGCAATCAGGGAGCTCAACAAGAGAAATTTTCAATATGACCGCCATTGCTGTGGTGGATGCCCAAGAAAACAACGACTTATGATTACATACTTGCGAGGTAAGCTCGTTGAAAAAGATCCTACCTACGTCGTGATCGACATCCAAGGGATCGGCTATTATGTAAAGATTTCTTTAAACACATTTTCTGTCATTAAGGAAATGAATGAAGCCAAACTTCACACACATTTGCACATCCGTGAAGATGCACACACATTGTTCGGGTTTAGTGAAATGGCAGAAAAAAAGAGATTTCTGGAGCTGATTTCTATCAGCGGTGTGGGCGCCAGTACGGCTATGATGGTACTCTCATCCCTCAGCCCGGGTGAGCTACAGCAAGCCATCGTGAATGAGCAAATAAATGTCATTAAAGGTGTCAAAGGAATCGGGCAAAAAACGGCTCAGCGTATTGTCTTGGAACTGAAAGACAAAATGATCAAAGAGGGTTGGGAAGAAAAGAGTTTGGAATCACCTAAAATCAGCAATACATTGCAAAATGAGGCGTTATCTGCTCTAATCACTCTGGGGATATCACGGATCGGAGCACAAAAAAGCATTGATGCTATACTGAAGGAATTTGGTCAGGAGATTAAACTTGAAGAATTGATTAAGCAAGCATTGAGGCGAGCCTAAAAGAACAAATTTGTATCGAAAGATTTACATACTTCTTCTCCTTGGAGGCGGATGGTTAACATCCTTTGCGCAAAATCCTGTTTCCAGCGATACGGTCAAGACGGATTCTATCCAACCCTATTCGCCTACCTTCAATTCGAGTTTCAATCCTACCTATCGATTCGGTGATCCGTTCTCAAATCGATCGAGTCGCTCAGCCTTCCACCTGCTGGATCCATCCAAACTCGATCTCCAGATTGAGTATGATTCAGGATTTCAGTACACTATTTTCGAGCGAATAGGCGACCTGAATTTTCGCCCAATCACCACTATGTCCTTCCGGGATTATGATCGCTACAATGACACTCAGCTAGCACAGGATTATTGGAAAGAAAAATCCGTGGGCTTAGATGGAGAGAGCGCAGTAAGTGGGCGGAGATTGATCCCAAAACTTTTTTTGAGTCCGGCATTCGACCGGATATTTGGAGGTTCCTACGTGGACATCACTCCAACGGGATATATCAATCTGGATTTCGGAGGCACCTGGCAAAATGTTGACAATCCAGCCATACCCATTCGGCAGCAGAGAAACGGGGGGTTCAATTTCGAACAGCAAATCAGTATGAATCTAGTTGGGAAGGTGGGTGACAAGCTAGAGGTCACTGCCAATTTTGACAATAACAATACGTTCGATTTTCAAAACAACATGCATATCGAATACACAGGATATGATGAGGAGATTATAAAGAAAATTGAAATTGGAAATGTGAGTATGCCTGTGTCAAACAGTCTGATGACTGGTGCCCAGACGCTCTTCGGGTTGAAAACCGAATTGCAGTTTGGCAAACTCTACTTTACGGGAGTGGCCTCTCGACAACAGGGCCAGTTGAATAGTGCCACACTTGGAGGTGGGTCCTCACTTGATGACGCCAACTACAATGGGGGCTCAGGCGGAAATGAAAGCGAACTATATGCCTCCGCCTATGACGAAAATCGTCACTTTTTTCTAGGCCATTTTTTCAGAGAAAATTACGAAACCTGGCTGATGGATCCTCGAAACATTGTCTCGGGTCTTTTGATTCAGAATATTGAAGTTTATATAACCAACACAGCCAACAATACCGAGACCACTCGGAATACAGTTGGGTTCATTGATCTTGGCGAGCGTGAAAGAGTTTTGAATAGCTCTTTCCAAAACGGAGGAGACATTCCAACCAGTAATTACAGCAACCAACTGTTTCAAACGCTGATCAACAGCGGATTTAGAAAATCCAATCAAATCCAAAACGACCTGCAAACTCTTGGATTAGATCCCTCGGACGAATTTGTGGTCACAGGTGCGGCACGACAGCTTCAAGAAGGAACGGAGTTTATCGTAAACAAAGAGCTGGGATATATCACCCTTTTGACGAACCTCGGAGATAACCAATCTTTGTCCGTAGCATTTCAATACACATGGAACGGCCAAGGGCCATTCACAGTGGGGGAGATTAGTACTGAGCGAAGATTGAAAGATGACGAATCCATTTTTCTTAAACTTATTCGACCCAACAGTATTAATACGAGCCTGCCTACCTGGGATTTGATGATGAAAAATATTTATAACCTGAGAGCCAGCTCCATTGATCCGTCCAGTTTTAAACTCAGAATAAAATATAAGGATGATGCTTCAGGCATTGATAATCCCTCTCTTCATGTGGGAGGGCCCGAAATTGAAAACATACCCTTAGTTCAACTTCTGGGACTGGATCAATACAACCAAAACCTTGACCCCACTCCTGACGGAGCATTTGACTTTATTCCAGGGGCTACAATCAATACCGATAGGGGATATTTGATTTTTCCTGTACTGGAACCCTTTGGATCAAAACTGGAAAGCTATTTCAACCCATCAACTCAGGCCAGCCTCATCGACCAATTTGTGTTTGATGAAATTTACACAAATACCCAGGCCATTGCACGAACCATATCTGAAAAAGACAAGTATCGAATTGCCTATGAAGGTGCAGGAAGAGTGAGCGGGGGTGGTGGAAAAAGCAACGTTATTCAACTTGAGGGATTTCAGCAAACAGAGGGATCTGTGATTGTACGAATGGGCAATGTGGTCTTGCAAGAAGGTAGGCACTACACAGTGGATTATAACTTTGGTACAGTGACCATCACCGATCAGTCGTTGCTCAATAGTGGGGTAGCAATTACCGCTACTTCTGAATCAGCAGATTTATTCAGTTTCCAAACCACTTGGTTTTACGGTGCACGGCTGGACTACCGTTTCAACGAAAATTTCAATGTCGGGGCAAGTGTCCTTCACATAAACGAGCGACGCGGGGGTGTTTCGAGATTCAATGTAGGTAACGAGCCATTGAAAAACACCAAGTACGGGTTTGATATTTCCCTTTCGGAGGAATCTCTTTTCTTGACCAAGATGGTTGATGCGATCCCACTGATCAGCACAAAAGAACCCTCGCAGCTTACCTTCAATGCTGAGTACGCCAAGTTCATTCCAGGCACCTCCAATGACATTGATGGAGAGCCCACTTCCTTTATTGAAGATTTTGAAACTGCCGCGTCACCCTCACCTCTTACCGGTTGGTTTGGCTGGAAGCTCGGGGCAACTCCTGAGACAAATTCAAGCAAATTTTTTAATCAAGGTGGAATACTCCCCGGTCGAGACTTCAATTACAAAAAGGGGAAAATAGCCTGGTACACAGTAGACAGAAGTGTTTTCTATACCTCAGGAAGACGGCCATCCAACTTTTCGGATGAAGAAATCAGCAATCATTACGTACGTGCAGTGCTTCCTCAGGAAATCTTCAAACAACAAGACCAAGGTCAGATTGTACTTAATGAACCCTTATTGGATGTCGCTTTCTTCCCTAATGAACGGGGGCAACAAAATTATTCAACCGATCTGACGGCTGCTGGCGAGCTGAACAATCCGGAAGAAAGTTGGGGTGGAGTGACTCGGGGGTTTTCAACTGAGACCAATTTCATCGAATCCAATTTTCAGTACATCGAGTTTTGGCTGCTTGATCCATTTATTGATGGCGAACGAGGACGGGTTCTCGATGGAATCCATAACCAAAACAACACCACTGGCGGAGAGTTGATTTTTAATCTTGGAGATATATCTGAGGACGTGGTGCCTGATGGCGTGTTCTACTTTGAGCATGGGATGCCAGAGGACGGTGATCCCAATGAATCACAAATCAATCCTGAATGGGGCCGAACACCCAGCAGGCAATATTTGACCTCCGCATTTGAGAATGTAGCCAGCTCAAGACCCAATCAGGACATTGGATTTGATGGACTTAGAAACGACGAAGAAGCCAGCTTTTTCTCAGGATATCTCAATTCTCTTGGACCGACCCGAAGTGTCGTGGAGCAGGATGTGTCGGCCGATGATTTTCAGTATTTCCTCGGTGGCGGTTTTGACGATAGTGATGCCAACATCATCGAACGGTATAAGTCCTTTAATGGAACAGACGGCAACTCTCCCTTCAGCTCTGGAGCAAGCACCCCCAGATCAAACACAATCCTCCCGGATAAAGAAGATATCAATGCAGACAATACCATCTCCTTTGAAGAAGAATATTTCGAATACAAGATTCAATTAGAAAAAGGAAATATTGACAATCAAAGTTTCGTCGTGGATCAAGTTCTGGATGATTCTGGTGAAGCCACCTGGTACCAATTCCGAATTCCGCTAGAAAAATTTACCGGACTTTATGGAGATCCGAGTTTTCAGAACATACGCTTTATGCGAATGTATCTTACCGGTTGGGAGCAGCCAGTTGTTTTGCGATTTGCGCAATTTCAGCTGACCAGAAGTACCTGGAGAAAGCACACCACATCTTTGCGTGATCCAGCACTAGGAGAAATCCCAGAACCACAATTAAGTGATTTAGAAATTTCGGTAGTGAATATTGAGGAAAACAGTACCGGAAGTCCGACTCAGCCCCCGTATGTAGTACCTCCCGGATTGAATCGCGATATCGACAATTCACAAACCGTGAACCAGCGGTTCAACGAGCAATCACTCCAGCTCTGTGTTGAAAACCTGGAAAATGGAGATGGCCGGGCAGCTTTCAAAACTCAAGCCATTGACCTAATCAATTACGAGCGGATAGCCATGTTTTTTCATGCACACACCTACAAGACTGGCAATCTCCAAGATGGAGACGTCAATGCATTTATCCGATTCAGTACGGACAACACCACTCATTACTATGAAATAGAACTGCCCCTTGTCATCACTCCTTTGGGTCTAACCAACAACGGTGGAATTGATCGGCTAATATGGCCAAAAGAGAACGAAATAGAGTTAGAAATTGATCTGTTGAAGGCAGTAAAGGTCGAACGTGATCGAAACAACATCGACATCAGCATTCCTTATTCGAAAGTGATCCCCAATACAAATTATAGGATTACCGTGGTGGGCAATCCCGACCTCAGCGATATTCAGACCCTGCTTGTTGGTGTGAAGAATCCAGACAATGGCGTGGACGATGACGGACTTAGTAAATCGGTTTGCATCTGGGCAAATGAGCTGAGAGCTCTGGGATACGACAATCAAAATGGGTGGGCAGCCAATGCCTCGCTGAGAACGAAACTTGCTGATTTTGCGCAGGTAGATCTGAATACCAGATACACATCCATTGGCTATGGGGCATTGAATACAACCGTCGCTCAAAGGAATCGGTTTGAATCCTTCGTCTACCAGGCAAGTGCGCGGGTAAATCTGGAAAAGTTTATGTATCCCAAGAAGACGGGCTTAGTGGTTCCCATGTTTGTCAATTATGAAAAAGAAAAAATCACCCCTCAGTACGATCCACTTAATCAAGACATTCTCCTCAATGAATCATTGAAATTATTCGATACGCAACAAGAGAAGGATACGTACAAAAACCTGATGGAGTCACAGCGCGTCAGTCGTGGTATTAATTTCAGCAATGTTAGAAAACAGAAAGTAAAGCCTGATGCCAAGAGCCGGGTGTATGACGTAGAGAATTTTTCGTTCACCTATGCATATAGCGACCAGACCTCCAGCAATCACTTTACTCAAAGCAAGTTCACCAAAAACACTTCCGGAGGGATCACCTATGATTACTCGCCCATCGCCGTTTCATGGGAGCCCTTTTCAAAAGGAGACGCCTTTAGTAGTCCCTATCTTCAGCTGATCAAGGACATCAATTTCTCTCCGCTCCCATCCAGTTTTTCTGCAAGTGCACTTCTGGATCGTCGATACACACGCACACAGTTTTTCAATGATGATCTGACCATTGACGGGATTGACCCATACTACGAACGCCTCTTCACATTTAACCGACTTTACAATCTCAGGTGGAATTTCTTCAAAAGTTTGAATTTTGATTATTCGGCTCGTGTGAGTGCCATTATTGATGAAGCAGAAGGAATCATCGTTGACGATATAGACACCAAGTCTGAGCGCCAATATATCTGGAATCAAATCTGGAATCTTGGTCGAATGAAATCCTTTGACCAGAACATGACGCTCACATATAAAACCCCTCTGGACAAACTGCCTTTTACTAATTGGCTGGGAGCAGATTTGAAATATGCTGCCGGATATACTTGGACAGCCGGGGGGCTGAATCAAGTAGATATTGAAGGAAATACATTTGGGAATATCATCCAAAACCGACGTGACAGAGGAGTCAATGGTCAAATTGATATGGTCAAATTATATGATAAAGTGACCTTCCTCAATAGTGCCAATAAAGCAACAAGAGAAAATCGAACAACAGGCCAAAGTGCCCTCTCGGCACTTATGTCTTTGAGATCCATCAATGTGACCTATAACATTCGTGAGACCACAAGCCTTGCGGGGTTCACGCCCCAAGCTTTTCTCTTCGGATTGGACAGTGGCTTCAATGCCCCCGGCTTGGGTTTCATCTTTGGAAATCAGAATCCTGACATCCGATTTGAAGCCGCTCGGAAAGGATGGCTAACTGAAAGCCCTTTTCTTACGGCTCCTTTTACGCAATCAAAGGGTACCGATTTAGCCGTGAGAGGTACTTTCCAGCCTTTTGAAGATCTATCGATTCAATTGGATTTTGCCAAGCAGAATACAAATGGCTATCAGGAAATATTTAGATATGTGGACGATGGTGAGGGGGCCGATTTTAGGAGCCTCACTCCTTCTCGCTCTGGAAGCTACAGTATTTCTTTTTTGAGTATCAAAACGGCCTTTGAAAAAGAACGAGAGGACAATACGTCTGATGCATTTTCACAATTTGAAAAAAACCTGGAGACTATGTTTTTACGGTTGAATGACTCCAATCCAAACGGCGACTATGATAGTCTTTCTCAAGACGTCTTGATTCCTGCTTTTCTTGCAGCCTATTCTGGCAAGGATGTAGATTCCTACAAATTAAATCCCTTTCCTAAAATCCCACTCCCAAACTGGCGAGTCGATTATAGTGGGCTCATAAAAATTCCCGCCATTGAAGAAATCTTCTCTTCTTTCACTCTCTCGCATGGTTATCGATCTACCTATACGGTCGGGAACTTCACCAACAACCTCAAATATTCCGATAACCTCACGCTTGATCACAATGCATTGAATTATCCTCAAGCTACTGTAGTTGATACAATCACCAATACGCTGATCCCACAATATATCATTAATCAGGTCATGATTTCTGAACAGTTTGTGCCTTTGTTCGGCATTAATTTCAGGACAAAAAGTAATATCAGTACCCGGCTTGAATTCAAAAAAGAGCGAAATCTTGCACTCAACTTGTCCAATGCGCAGATTACTGAGACGACCAACAACGACGTAACCCTGGATTTTGGATTGACCAAAAATGGATTTAAAGTTCCCTTTAGATTTCAAGGGAGGACACAAACTTTGCCAAATGATCTGACCGTGCGAATGAGTTTTACAGTACGTGACTCAAAGACAATCCAACGGAAAATTGAAGGTGAAAGTCTGGTGACCAATGGCTCGTTTAGCTATCAAGTGAGGCCGACTGCCAGCTACAACATCAATAATCAACTGGACTTCACCATGTACTTCGAGCGTACCGTCACCGAGCCCAAGCTGCTCAGCTCATTCCGCCGTGCAACTACCGCTTTTGGCTTTCAGCTAAGATTTAATCTTGCACAATAGGATGATACATTCACTGAGACTATTTTTGACCATTAACTAAATCACTTTTTATGAATTTTCCCGCTGACCTCAAATACACAAAAGACCATGAATGGTTAAAAGTCGATGGCGATACAGCCACCATCGGCATCACGGAGTTCGCTCAGAAAGAATTGGGCGATATCGTTTTTGTTGAAATAGAAACCGAAGGTGAAGATTTGGCTGAAGGAGACATTTTTGGCACCATTGAAGCAGTGAAAACTGTTTCGGACTTGTTCATGCCAATATCAGGAACTGTAACAGAAATAAATTCTGGATTAGAGGACAATCCCGAAATAGTCAACTCAGATTCGTATGGAGAAGGCTGGATGATCAAAATTAAATTTGATGGCTCAGTTGATGAGCTACTTTCCTCTGAGCAATATCAAGAACTAATTGGCGAATAAATCTGAAGATCACCAGGGCATGACGCATTGAAATTGTTTGATTGATTGTATATTTGATGTCCAGCTTTAAAAAATAAAAACTTATGGAACTGAAAAAAGCACCTGATCATGACCTTACGAAGAAGTCTGGCATGTTCCTTAATTTGGGTTTGACAATCAGCCTGCTGATTACTATTTTGGCTTTCGAATGGCCAGATAGAGGTGACCAGGGTATTATTGACCTTGGGTCTGTCGATGACGATTTCGAAGACATCATGGAGATTCCTCCTACCCAGCAACCACCTCCACCTCCACCGAAAGTGCAGATTCCTGAGATCATCGAAGTGCCGGATGAAGAAGAAATCGAAGAAGAAATCGAGGTAGAGCTTGATGTAGAAGTGACTGAAGAGACGGTGGTAGAAGATATCGTATTTGAAGAAGCGCCTGAAGATGAGAACGTAGATGAGATTTTTACCATTGTGGAAGACCAACCAGAGTTCCCTGGAGGGCTTGCGGCTTTTTACAAGTATGTAGGAAGCAAAATGAAATATCCTTCGCAAGCAAGACGAATGGGAATTGAAGGACGTGTGTATCTTCAGTTTGTTGTCGATAGGGATGGGACTATCACAGATATTAAAGCAGTAAAGGGCATTGGAGCTGGATGTGATGAAGAAGCAGTGAGGGTAATGAAAACCGTTCCTAAATTTAAGCCCGGCAAGCAAAGAGGCCGACCAGTACGTGTGCGAATGAGTATTCCTATCGTATTCCGATTGGCGAACTAAAAAACCAGATAGAACATAAAAAAAGCCTGCCTTGACCTATCAAGGCAGGCTTTTTTGTGTCGGGATCAGGAACTGTGACAGAGCCTCTTTGTGCCTGGCTAGAACGCCCAATCCTCCTCCATTTTCTCCTTCTTTTCAGACCAGCTAGTTTGAAATTCGGCATACTCCAAATCAGTCATGAGGTTGGATAAAATGACCATTGTATGATCGGCGTACTCTGGGAAATTAATATCAATCGCTGACATGGCGTGCGCCTTTAGAATCGGGATTGAGTAGGAGTTGTAGTCAAGCATTTCATGAAAGAAATTATAGGCATCAATGGACTCTTCCTCACCAAGCTTCTTACCAACAAACAAAACCAGTCGTTCGTTAAAAGGCTGCTCTCTGGCCAGAGCAATTACATCGGATTTTTTAAGCGTTGAATAGTCTACAAAAGACAGGTTAAATTCACTCGCTCCATATGCTTCCATCATTTCTAAATCCTGGCTATTCTCGATTTCCAGAACCAATTTCCTTACAATCATTTGCTGAGTCGCTGAACTGAAGGATTGAATGGCTTTGTATAACTCATTTGGCTCATAATCTGCCGCTCGATAGTAAACCTCATTGATTCGGAGCTCTCTGGTAGTGTCAGATCCAGGATAGAAAACATTTCGTAGAGACGAAACAAGCGGGATATACACCGTGTCTGAGGCAATCAGGTCACTAAGAAAAATACTGGCGGCAGAAAATTGACATGCCTCCAATAGCGCAACCAATTTATTTAACCGAGCAGGGATATTTCCTGCCTCAATCGCCTGATCGAAAAAGTCACGCGCCTGTTTAGGCGCATGCTGATCCAATGCTAGCATTCCCATTTCGTTCAAGTAACTTCCTGCCAAAGAGCCACTCTTACCCAATTGCAATTGATCGTAGGCCGAAAAAGAACTTTTCACTTTTCCAGACAAATACAGATTCAGTGCCTGCGCTTTTCTGAGTTGTGGCTGGAGTCCGGGTAGCGTGCTGTTAAGTTCTAGCTCCATTTGACTCTGCAAGGTTGTGTCAGCAAATAGAAGAGCAGCGTTCAACAAAAACGACTGCTTATGCAGCGGAAAGGGACTTTGATCATACACGGTGCTATCAAAATCAAAATCCGCTGGCTGACCCGATGCGATCAAAGCCGAAAGCACGTTGGCCTTTACTACCGGATTGCCTACTTCAAAAGCTTCCTTTGAATCTTCATTCCTCACATCACGAAGCTCTGAAAGAACAGCCCACTTGTTGGCCTGTGGTGCTTGATTCCAGCTATTGGTGATCTTCGTTTCGCTAAAATACGAAAGCGCTCTTTCGCTGATCCCACTTTTCTTATGGATAATCCCTAGATTATTTATTAGCTCAGGTCTATCCGGAAATGCGAGCAAGCCTCGTTCCAAAATAGACGTGGACAATCCCAGTCCTGTCGATCGTTGGAGGTTACTTGAATTCAGAATTGCCTGTGCCGATTGGTGGCGATTGGTGGCTTTTTCGAAATGATTTCGAGCAAGTGGCTGATTCCCTTTCCCCAAGAAAATAGTACCCAATTGATAGTTCGGATAGTGCGTGCTGTAACCGTAGTTGTCCGCTTGCTTGTAATAACTTATCGCCAGGTCTTTCTTCCCTTCACTCAATTCGATATCTCCCAGAAAATTGTATTTAACAGATCGAAACAAACCATAAGCTGCCTGGCTGGATAAAAAATAGAAAGCTGCGATCATCGCCAGTCCACCCAATCGGGCAGTCACATAATGAAATGCCTGAGGTTTGTAGAGAATTTTATAAATCTGAAATCCATTGATCAGCGGGTCAACTAAATTCATTAGAATGTAAGCCAGGAACATAAAGCCGAAAGCCAAATGTGTGTAAATGATCAGGTAATGCGTGCCTTCATAAATCCCATCCATTCCTTTGGCAAAGCCCAGTCCCAAAAATGAAAATACTATGATTGCCAGGGCAAGCATGCTCACCAAAAAAGGCACAAAGTGAATGCTCCGATTTGTTAATTCATACTTGAATCGAAAACTCCAAATGGCCACACAGAAGGAGATAAACATCAGCACGTATGGATTCATAAACGTGAAGGTGAAATCAAATATTCCGGCCTTGTTCAAATAATATCCGGCAAGATTTACAACATAAATTCCCCCCAAAAGAAACAGGTGTTTTTGATTGCCTTTGGCCCCTCTTGTTCGTGTCAGAAGATAGAGCAACCCAAAGAGTAATTCTTCTGAAATCAACGCCAAAAACAAAAACACCAAAAGCATAAAAGAGACGGCAGACTGGCCAAAGAAATGATTAGTGAATCCGCTCATCCCATCAGGAATACATAAGATTAGCAGGGCGATAGCGCTTGAGATTGCCACAAGGCGAACCACAAATATTGATTCCTTGAAATAGGACTGGAATAAGAACGCCACCCCAACCAGCACTAAAAATGGAAGTAAGATGATCCATTGCCCAGCTTCAAAATAGTCTGGCAAATTCAATTGGGTAAGGAACAAAGCGAAGAGGGCCGAAAAAACAAGGAATCCCCATTGTTTCAAGTATGTAGCGCACGCGATCAACAACGCAATCCCAAGCAAAACCCCTATCATGTATCCCAGCGCAAGATTGGTCAAAGGCATGATTTCATCTCCGTAAAACGATTCCGTCAAGGTGATTCGTTCTCCAGTGAGGTTAAACTCAAAAGGGCCCTTTTCAAATTTGTATGCCACAACATCATTTAACTCTGACTCAGCGGTCAAACTCCACCCAATGGATGTGTTGTACCCCTGAACATGGAAAAATAGCATAGAGAATCCCGCGAGTAGGCTCAGGATAATTGTACCGATTACAACCGGATGTTTGTATTCTATTGACATAGCTTATTGTAGGATTGCAATATTAACCCAGATTGTTCATTTGATTTTCTGGATTAACGCTCAATTTCCAAACGTATTCCTTCATTGGGCAAAGCAACGAAAAGGTGCGACGATACTTAGGGTCTGCTGAAAAACTCAAGTTGATTTGTTTGGTTCTACCACGAATTTAATGGGTAGTTGGAATTATGGATTTGGTGTAGTGCGAAACGGCGGGTGGGTTGTCCACGAAAGTGCGGGACATTTGGGGCAAGAGTGC
>Ga0316209_1000141_pt1 | contig 145636 bp, 136 predicted proteins | sample 6monopyrite_MG_FD_204945 | JGI IMG/M metagenome (GOLD analysis project Ga0316209, IMG submission 204945) | Microbial mat bacterial communities from mineral coupon in-situ incubated in ocean water Damariscotta River, Maine, United States -... | ecosystem: Environmental > Aquatic > Marine >... | reverse complement strand
TCTATACTAAGACCTAACCCCGCCCCAAGGCACAGACCACGGGGCATAAATCGGGGCACTTCTCGACCGACTGTGGGACGGGAGGCCTTATCACAATGTCAGAGAGGAGCTGGCTGGGGTGGTAGGATTCGAACCTACGGTACATGCTACCAAAAAGCATTGCCTTACCGCTTGGCTACACCCCATCAGCGAGGCGTTGAATACGATGAAGGCGGCTGTGGTTCAAGCCCCGAAATAGGAAAAACTTCCATTCATTTTGCAATTTCGCAATTCGATCAATCTTGTTAGTGATTTCACGGCTTAGACGCGCAGCGGATCCGCTTTTGCAAGCACATCAAAGGCCATCAGGCTTTTCACCAAGGGTGCCATTTGATCCAGAGGAATCATATTTGGCCCGTCAGACGGGGCGCGGTCGGGGTCTTCGTGAGTTTCGATGAATACCGCCGCAATACCCAATGAGACAGCGGCGCGCGCCATCACAGGGGCAAACTCGCGTTGTCCACCCGACGATCCGCCCTGACCACCGGGTTGCTGCACCGAGTGCGTCGCATCCATCACCACAGGGTAGCCGGTTTTGGCCATTGTGGGCAGGCTACGCATGTCCGCGACAAGGGTGTTGTACCCAAATGATGTGCCGCGCTCGGTCAGCATAATCCGCTTGTTGCCGGTGCTTTCAATCTTGGAGACGACATTGGGCATGTCCCAAGGGGCCAGAAATTGGCCCTTTTTGACATTGATCACCGCACCGGTCTGACCTGCCGCAATCAGCAAATCGGTCTGGCGACATAAAAACGCAGGGATCTGCATAATGTCGCAAACAGCTGCCACATCGGCGCATTGGTCAGCATTGTGAATGTCGGTCAATACCGGACAGCCAATCGCATCTTTAACCGCCTGCATGACTTTCAGGCCGGCATCAATGCCAAGGCCGCGCTGGCCCGAAAGCGATGTGCGGTTGGCCTTGTCAAAGCTGCCTTTGAACACAAATTGCGCGCCCGCAGCCTTGCAATTTTCGGCCATTTGGCCTGCGATCATCTGGGCGTGATCCAGGCTTTCCAACTGGCAGGGGCCTGCGATCACCAACAGGGGGCGGTCATTGCTGACCGTCAGGTCACCGATATTTACATCAATCATTATGCAGTTACCTGTTCGCGTAGAATGGAAGACGTCAGCGAAATCATCAAATAGATGCCGGCAAAGATGAAAAATGCGAGCACAGTATTTTCAAATACACGCGGATATGTCGCCTCGTCGGGGGCCACGGGTTCGACACCCAGCGACAGATAACGGACCTGCCGGTTGGCCTCGACTTGGGTGACCTCCATTTGCGCTAGCGCCTGCTGCACCATGATGGTCTGGAAATTATAGTTTTCTTCGGCCAGCCGCAGTTTGGTATTATTTGACGCAATTGAGCCATTCGCGGAAGAAGCAGAGGTCATCTGGCCGCGTAATTCGGCGATCAATCCATCAATATTGCTGATTTGAGCACGGAGCCCTTCAACTTGTGCCTGATTGGGGCGCGCGACGCCGAGCTTAGCAGCAAGGTTGAGGTGGAGCTGCTGGCGTTGGGATTCCAATGCGGATACTTGACTCATAATGGCACTGGATTCGCCGACTGGATCTAAAATTTCGGTGTCCTGCTGGATTTGTAGCCATTCGGCCAAAGCATCCGAACGGCGCAGTTCGGCACTTTCATAGGACGCGCTCGCGCCCGCCATCTGGTCTTCGCGCAAGCGGCGGGTCAATTGATCGACCTGCTCTTCGGCATAGGCGATCAACGCCTCCGAAAATTCCTGACTGGCTTCGGGGGTGGCGGCAATGACCTCCATGCGCAAAATGCCCTCGGTCGGATCATAGCTGATTTTGACACGTTTTTTGTAAACAGCAAAGACATCTTCATTGCTTGCATCAGGTGCAAGACGTTGAATGCTATCAATACTTTCATCGCTAAAGTGCGCCTGAAATCCATATTCCTCGTTTAGGCGGACCAAGGCCGCGCGCGACGCAAGATAGGATTGCACGGTAATACTGTCTTGCTGGGTGGCCATCGAGGTGCCGGCAAACAGACCGCCAAGCCCGCCAGCCGCACTTGCCGGTTCGGCCTGTTGGATGACAAATTCGGAATTGGTTGCAAACATCGGCGTGGCCATCACGATGAAATAATAGCCCACAAGAAACGTTGGTAAGAACACGAAAAAACTTAACCGGGTCAGCAGCAACGCCAGCTTGCGACGGCGGCGTTTTGCGATATCGCGCTGGATGTCCATGATCGCAGCGGCCCTGTCCTGCGCGGGGGTCGCACGCTCGGTCGAGGGCAGGTTTGCGCCCGGATCGGGGACAGTTTGAGGCAGTTGGATGCGCCCCAAAGTCTGGCCTTGTGCGCCGGCACCCGCTTGCCCGGCAGGGCCACCAATGCCCGGCACACCGCTTTCGGGGGCTACAAGTTCTAGGATTGTATTGCGTTGAAACGGGTCGATCCCCGCCGCGCGCAACTGGGCAACTGCGTCAAAATCCGATGTCACCGCAAGGCCCTGCTTTTGCGCCACTCTGCGTGCCATGCGCAATTGGCGCCCCGTCAGCCCCTCGCGGCGGATCGCATCAACTGCGTTCTCGGCCGCGCTCGACACCTGCCCCTGCGTTGGTTTGTCCGCCCCGTCAGGTGCCGCCGCTTGCGGCGCGGCAGCCTGCGGATCGGGACCTTGGCCCATCGGGCTGTCACGACGGATGCGGAATTTCTTAGCCTTGGGTTTCGTAGTCATACAACTGTTTCGCTTCTTCCAAGGTTTCAAACATGTGGATGCGTCCATCCTTTAGCACAGCCGCAGATTTTGCGAACCGTTCAAGTGTCGCGGCCTGATGCGACACGATAATCACTGTGGTATTTTCCAACCGCTCGCGCAGGATTTCGCCCGCCTTTTTATTAAACTCGGCATCGGTGGTCGAGGGCATCCCTTCGTCGATCAGGTAGATGTCAAAATCTAGCGCCAGCAGCAAAGAAAATGTAAACCGCGCGCGCATCCCTTGGGAATAGGTCCCGATTGGCATGTCAAAATACTCTTTGATCCCGCATAGCCAGCGACAAAACGCCTCGACATAATCGGGATCAAGCCCATAGAGGCGGGCAATATAGCGCGAATTTTCTTTGGCCGTATGCCGGTTCACGACCCCGCCCATAAACCCCAATGGGAACGATATTCTGCACCCGCGATTGATCACCCCTTCGTCAGGTTTTTCCAGCCCTGCCATCATGTTGATCAGCGTGGTTTTGCCGGTGCCATTGGGGGCCAGAATACCCAGCGAGTTACCCAATTCGACGCGGAAAGACGCGCGATCAAGGATGACCTTGCGCTGCGTTCCGGTCCAAAAGGACTTGCTGACATTCGTGAACTCTAACATGCCTTACCCGCTCTGGCCCTTATATGGGCCCCGCCATTCATGACGACAATAGGTTAACACCCGATCACGCGGGCATCCCTTTTTTGCGACTATGGCGCAAGAATGTGGCGAAAAACAGTCTCAAACGCTTTGCGAGCGGAATTTCACCGCTCGCGTTGCATTGTTAGTTCTGTTTTTGCACCCGTGTCAGCTTGCCTGCGATGATCGCGACAACGGCGGCAAAGAAGCTTAACAGCGCACCCATTTTGGCCGCATCTTTCACATTCACATCACCCAACATATCGGTGCTTTCAAAGGCAACTGACGCGATAAATAGCGACACGGTAAAGCCAATGGCCGCCACGCAGCCGATCACAAACAGATCGATAATCCGCATCCCTTGGGGCAAGCCCAGCCCAAGCGGGCGCGCGGCAAGCCAGCCGAACAGCAAAATCCCCAGCGGCTTACCGATCAAAAGTCCCGCAAGAACCAGCCATGTGGGCGAGCCGATGGAGGAAAACTCGACGCCAGCATTGAGCAGACCAAAGAAGAACAGGATGATTTCAACAGGGTGTTTGAGCAGGTGCTCGATCCGGTTCAAAAGATCGGTCAGATGTGCTTCTGCGGCACTAAAGATACCAAAGGCGCGGTCGGCATGTGGAATGGTGATGACAATCGGCAACAGGCCCAAGGCAGGGTTGATCCCCGATTCCTCGAAGCCATACCAGCTCAGCGCGCCAGCAATCAAATAAGGCCAGAACGACAGTTTTTCGCGCACCCATGTGGAATAGGGCCGTGCTTCGTTGTTGCGGTCCAAGCGGCGGGGCAGGCGGTTTGCCAGCCAGAACACCGCATAGGCGGACCCTGCAGACAGGATCAGCCATTCGGGTGCCAATTCGCCCGCCGGGTAAAAGATTGCGAGAATGATTAGGCCTGCCGCATCGTCGGCAATCGCCAAAAGCAGCAAAAAGCGCACCGCGGGGTGACCCGCACCAAACACCATGCGGCCAACAAGATAGCTGAACGCAATGTCCGTAGCTGTCGGAATGGCCCAGCCTTTGGCAACCGCATCATAGGTGTCGGACCCCAAGAAATACGCGAGCCCAAGGTAGACCGCGATCGGGCCCGCCATGCCGCCAAACGTCGCCACCAGCGGTGTTGCGGCCTTTTTGCCGCGCAACGAGCCATTCTTGAGAATTACCGCTTCCCAGACTTCCTTGGCGGCAATCGCAAAGAAGAACGCCATCAACAATTCATTCACAAAATAATGCAGCGTCAGCGTACGGTAGGCGACCAATCCCTCCTCATTGTAATGCGGTTTGCCAATGAAAAAATCTTCGATCAGAACATAGTTCACAAAATATTCGTAACTTTCAGCGTTCGTATTTGCCCAGACAAGGGCAATAAGTGCGCCGACAATCAGCAGTATTGAATAGTTGGTTACGAAATTCCAGACGCGATACATTCTGTGTCCCCACTTTAGTTTGGTCTAAGGAGTAGACCAAAGCGTTTTAGGCTTCAAGTTGCACGGCGAATGTTTAGCCTAGCCATATGGGACTACAAACAGATGTTCAGGCCTGCCGGATTTGCGCGCAGCGGTTCGCGCAAACCGTGACGGCGCATCAGCCGCGACCTGTCGCGTGGTTTGATGGCCCTCCGCGTATCGTGATCGCAGGCCAAGCTCCGGGTGCGCGGGTGCATGAAAGCGGTAAGCCATTTACGGACCCGTCAGGCGACAGGCTTCGTGCATGGATGGGGATTGACGGCGCGACTTTCTATAACAAGTCCAAGATTGCGATTGTGCCAATGGCGTTTTGCTTTCCCGGATATAACGCGGCGGGCCATGACCTTTCGCCGCCGAAAATCTGCGCGGATACATGGCGGGGTCGCGTTCTGAACCATCTGGGCGCGGCGCCACTCACCTTGATCATCGGTGCCTACGCGCAAAAATGGCATCTGGGCGGGACTGTGCCCGTGACGACACGTGTGGCCGGCTGGCGCGACCATGCGCCTGGGGTCTTCCCCTTGCCACATCCGTCGTGGCGCAATACCGGTTGGATCAATAAAAACCCTTGGTTCGCATCCGCGCTCTTGCCCGCGTTGCAGGCCGCCGTGAAAGACGCACTTGATGACTGATCTTGATACCGCCCATGCTGCAATGGATGCAGCGCCAGATGATGATGCCAAGCGGCTACAGTTTTACGAACGGCTCGCTGATACAGAATTATTCATGTTGCTGGGTGCAGAAGCTGCGGGCGACAAGGTCACACCGGAACTCTTCGAGATCGAAGACCAGCAATATGCCCTGATTTTTGACCGCGAAGAGCGACTGGCGACCTTTGTGGGTCGTGACGCGCCCTATGCCGGTCTGTCGGGGCGGGTTTTGTCGGGGATGATCGCGGGGCAGGGGATTGGTCTGGCGCTGAACCTTGATGTGGCCCCTTCTGCGATGCTGATCCCTGCGCAAGCTGTCGATTGGCTTCATGCCACGCTTGAGAACGCCCCCCAAGAGGCCGAGGCACGCCTGACAGAGGTATCGACCCCTAAAGGGCTGCCAGAGGCGGTGATCACCGGTCTCGACCGCAAACTCGCGATCGCGGCAGGGTTGGCGCACAGCGCTTATCTTGCGGCAGCCACCTATGATGATAAATCCCGCGGACACGTGCTTGCGTTCATCGACGCCGTGCCCGGATCAGAGACCGCATTGGCCCGCGCGGCGGGTGAAGCCTTGACATTTTCGGGCATTGAGGCGGGCACGATGGATGTGCTGTTTGCGCGCAGCAGTGATCCGCTGGCGGGGCATTTGGCAAAGGTCGGGCTGCGGTTTGATTTGCCTGCGCTGCACGATCCGCAAGCCCCAGGCGCGCCCGGCATGGATCCGAACCGCCCGCCGATACTGAAGTAGCCTCCGGCGGGAGTATTTTGCAAAAAGCGAGGCGGATCAATATCCGGCGCGGCGATCAACCAGATGCAGGAATGGCAAGCCGTTTTCGCCGCGCGCGATATTTTCCGCAATGATCTTTGATGCGGTTTCAGGGCGGGTGGTGGATGCAATATGCGGGGTCACGGTGACCTGCGGGTGCGCCCAAAATGCGTGGTCTTGTGGGAGCGGTTCAACGCGAAACACGTCCAACGTGGCATGGGCAACTTGCCCACTGTCAAGTGCCGCAAGCAAGGCGTCATCGTCAATTAGCGGACCGCGACCGGGGTTTACCACAAACGCGCCTTGGGCCAGCAAGGCCAGACGTTCCGCATTCAGCAGGTTTTGCGTCGCTAGTGTATCGGGCAACAACAGCACGGCAATCTGCGCTGCCTCAAGGGCCCGATCTAACCCGTGATCGCCGTGCAAACATTTCACGCCTTGGACATTTTTGGGTGTGCGTGACCAGCCGGTAACAGGGAACCCCAATGCGACCAATGCGCGCGCGCAAGCCGTGCCCAATGCGCCAAGACCCAAGATCGTTACAGGACGGTCAGCCGCCAATGGCGGGTAGTCGGTGCGCCACTGCCCGTCTTGCCCCAGAATATGGGTATCCATGCCAAGGTGGTGGCGCAGCACATGGCCTGTGACCCATTCGACCATGCCTCGCGTCAACCCGTCATCCACCATGCGGGCCAATGGTTGTGTCAACGTCCGGTTGCCCGCGATACTCTCGACGCCCGCCCAGAGGTTCAAAACCGCTTTGGCATTCACATATGGGGTGAAGTCAGAGACCGGACCATTGGGCGCCAGCACGATATAATCGACATCCTGGCAAGGGTGATCACACGACAGGTCCACTCCAAGGCCCGCATCACTGAAGGCCTTGTTCAACGGGGCTTGATACTCCGCCCAAGCTGCGGGTTTGGCGGCAAAGAGCACTTTCAACATCAACGTGGCCTATGCACATGGGCGCTTTGGATCAAGCCAAAGGCGAGGAGAAGCACAAGCATCGCGGTTCCGCCATAACTGACAAGGGGCAAAGGCACGCCCACAACCGGTGCAAGCCCCGTGACCATCGCCATATTGACCGCAAAGAACAAAAAGAAAGTCATCGTGATGCCCAAGGTCAAAAGCGAGGCGTAGCGGTCCTTGTTTGATAGTGCCGAAGCGACGCAAAACACAACAATCAGCACATAGAGCATCAACAGTGTCGAGGCCCCGATGAAACCGAACTCCTCGGCTAATGTGGTGAAAATAAAGTCGGTTTGCTTTTCGGGCAAAAAGTTGAGGCGCGACTGGGTGCCTTGCATAAACCCGCGACCTGTCCAGCCGCCAGAGCCAAAGGCGATCTTGGCCTGTGTGATGTTGTAGCTGGCACCAAGCGGGTCGCTGGTCGGATCCAGAAACGTATCAAGCCGGCGATATTGGTAGTCTTCAAGCAACTGCCAAGGGGTGCCGCGACTTTCAAAAACCGCAAAAACTGTGCCAACGCCTGCGGCAATCACCGTTGCAAAATACGCCCAGTGCACGCCCGCGAGAAACATCATTGTGCCCCCGCCGAGCAACAACAAAAGCGCCGTGCCCAGATCTGGTTGGCGCAACACCAACGCGGTTGGCACAACGATCAACAAAATCGGCAACACCACCCAAAAGGGACGCGATGTCTTACCGGTCGGCAGCCAGTCGTAATAGGCCGCAAGCGCCATTACCAATGTGATTTTGGTCAACTCGGAGGGCTGCAAGCGTATGAACCCCAAATCAAGCCAGCGCTGGGCGCCCATGCCCACCGAGCCAAATAAATCGACCCCGATCAACAGCATCAATGACAGACCAAACGCCAGCGCCGAAATATTACGCCAGAACCAGATCGGAACCATCGCGACCCCGACCATCATGACCATGCCGACGCCAAAGCGCTTGGCCTGCGGGGCCATCCAAGGGTCCGCCGATCCGCCCGCAATTGAATACAACATGATAAAGCCAGCCCCCGAAACCGCCCCAAGCAATAAAACCACCGGCCAGTTCAGATGAAGCAACTTGCGAAATCCGGTCGGGACAAATTTGGTGTTATGTTCAAGATAACTCATATCAATCCTCGATCCCGTGGGATTTGCAGGTCATAGGCGGTGCCCCCGGCTATCGACTTGGCCCAAAGACGGGCGGCTGACGCCAAATACAAAATGCGCGACAGCCACGACCAGCGGGTAGAAGATGATTGTCATCATCATCTGGATCAAGGTTAATCCAAGCGGGGCCTGCGCGGTCATCACAACCGTGAGAACGGCGCGGTTCAATAGCGTGATCACGATAATACCGACCGATACAGTGCCCCACTCCAGCGCAAAGGGCATGTTGCGGATGCCTTTGGCCCGGGTGCGCAGGATTTCTGACAAGATAACGACCAAGGCCGACCATAATCCCGGCGGGCGTTGAAACAGTAGGTCGGCAAGAAAGAACAGCCCTGCCAGCACGATCATCGGGGCATAATCGGGCCTGCGGGCCACCCACACCAAGGCCACGGCCAAGCCCCAATCGGGCGCGGCCCAAACCGCGGGGATCATGCTCAGCGGTAAAAGCTGCACAAAGATCAGCGCAAGGGTCACCAGCACAAAGATCGACCGACCCAGCCAAACCCGAGTTGTGGGGGTGTCAGCCATCTGTGGCCTCGTCGGAGACAGGCGCCGGGGTCACAGGACCGGCAAGCAGACCGCCGGGATCGGTGATTGCCTCACTGGGGCGGGCGCGCATGACGCGCAAAAACTCCAGCCGCTCATAGTCGGCAGACAGGCGCACGCGCAACCGGCGATCACTGCCAAGTGCCACTTGGCCAATCAACAAATCCGCAGGAAAAACGCCGCCATCACCCGATGTAATCACCCGGTCGCCCGGGCGGACCAGATCGGCGTTCTCCAGAAATTCGATGGGCGGGTTCAATGTATTGTCCCCTGACAAAATCGCCTTTTGGCCCGAAGGTTGGATCGTGACCGGGATGCGGCTTGATGTGTCTGTCAGCAAAATCACCCGCGCTGTTTCCTGTCCGACACCTGAAATACGCCCCACAAGGCCAATGCCATCCATCGTGGGCCAGCCATCGATAATTCCGTCGCGTGCGCCGACATTCAACAAGACAGACTGGCGGAACGGGCTGCCGCTATCGGCCATCACAACGCCGGTCACATAGGTCAGTTGCGGATCAAGGCGCACGTTATTGAGGTCGAGCAATTTTGCGTTTTCCTGCTCCAATTGCAGGGCGGCTTCTTTCCAGGCTTTCATCTGCTGCAATTCGCGGCGCAGGTCATTGTTTTGGGCGGCAAGTTGGGAATAGGACTGATAGTTATCCATCAAAACGGCGATCCCTGTGACAGGGGCCATGGCCCAATCAAACGACGGCACAACGCGGTCGATCACTGCAATGCGAAACCTCTCGACGCGCGGGCTATCGATACGCCAGACAAGAAACGTACCCAGCATCGCAAAGACGATCAGCCCGACCAGCAGTCTGCGGATCGGGCCGAAATAATCATCGTTGTTGCGGTCATTGGCCAAGAACAGCCCCCGGTTTATCGCTATTTATCAGCTATCGTAGTCAATCACGTGGCGCAGTTGCTTTTCATATTCCAGCGCCTTGCCGGTGCCCAATGCCACACAGTTCAGGCTCTCGTCGGCCACCGAAATCGCCAAACCCGTCTGCTCGCGCAATGCCAGATCAAGCTGCCCCAACAGCGCGCCGCCACCTGTCAACATCACACCGCGGTCCACAATATCTGCAGCCAGATCCGGTGGCGTGGCTTCAAGGGCTGTCATCACCGCTTCGCAAATCTGCTGCACGGGTTCGGCCAAGGCCTCGGCGACTTGGGCTTGCGAAATCTCGGTCTCTTTAGGGACGCCGTTCAGCAAATCACGGCCCCGGATATGCATCGACTGACCACGGCCATCGTCGGGCATACGTGCGGTGCCGATGGTCGTCTTGATACGCTCGGCAGTTGCCTCGCCGACCAGCAGGTTATGCTGGCGGCGCAGGTAGTTGATGATCGCCTCGTCCATGCGGTCGCCGCCCACGCGCACAGAGCGCGCATAAACGATGTCACCTAGGCTCAAAACGGCCACTTCGGTGGTGCCGCCACCAATATCAACAACCATGTTGCCGGTCGGATCGGTGATGGGCATCCCTGCGCCAATCGCGGCGGCAATCGGCTCTGCGATCAGGCCGGCACGGCGGGCACCTGCGGATAAAACCGACTGGCGGATCGCGCGCTTTTCAACAGGTGTCGCGCCATGGGGCACACAAACAATGATTTTTGGCTTGGAGAAAGTAGAGCGCTTGGCGACCTTGCGGATGAAGTGCTTGATCATCTCTTCGGCGGTGTCAAAATCGGCAATCACACCATCGCGCATCGGGCGGATCGCCTGAATGGATCCGGGCGTGCGGCCCAGCATCAATTTGGCGTCTTCGCCCACGGCAAGCACCTTTTTGACACCGTCCTTGATATGATAGGCCACGACCGAGGGTTCGGACAAAACGATGCCCTTGCCCCTGACGTAGACCAATGTGTTCGCGGTCCCAAGATCAATCGCCATATCTGACGAAAACAAACTTCCAAAAATGCCCATAGTGCGGTTAGTCCTTGCGAGAATCTCAATAAATATTCGCGACTCCCCCGTCGCAAAGCAACTGCCTTATAGGGAGACCACGGCAAGGGGGAAAGGGGCAAACCCATATGACGTCGGCGACTTGCCGCCGCAGCGGGTTTCGGGTGGGATCGCGGCGGTATTTTTTTGTTCGATAAGTTATAGTAAAGTTGAAGATTTAAAAAATGGATATAAAATAATATTCGAAAAGTGATAGGAGTGGCGCTTTCACGCCACCCCTGAAAAACTGTTAAATTTCCTCAAACGTCCTTGTAGGAAACACCCTTGGTGTCATAACCAACCGCACTTTGGGCGCGCCGCACAATCAAACGGTTCAGCGCATTGACGTAGGCTTTGACCGAGGCCACGACCGTATCCGTGTCAGCGGATTGCCCGGTCGCAATGCGGCCATCTTCCTCCATACGGACAGAAACCGTGGCCTGCGCATCGGTGCCTTGGGTGACCGCGCTCACCTGATAAAGTTGCAGGCGGGCCTGATGCGCAACCAGTGCCTTGACCGCATTAAACGCCGCATCAACCGGGCCATCGCCGGTGGCCGTTGTGCTGACGACTTCGCCATCCACCTCCAACGTCATTTCCGCCGTCTGCGGGCCCTCGGTGCCACAGATAACGCGCAACGATTTCAGCTTTACACTGTCCTCTTCACCCGCGTTCTGGTGCACCAGCGCAATCAGGTCATCGTCGTAAACTTCCTTCTTGCGGTCAGCCAATTCCTTGAAACGGACAAACACATCCTTCAATTGGTTGTCGGCCATGTCAAAACCCAGCTCGGCCAATTTGGCGCGCAATGCGGCCCGCCCCGAATGCTTGCCCAACGGCAGTGACGTGCCTGCCAGACCCACGGTTTCGGGGCGCATAATCTCAAACGTATCTTTGTTCTTCAGCATCCCGTCTTGGTGAATACCGCTCTCATGGGCAAAGGCATTCTTGCCAACAATCGCCTTGTTGAACTGCACCGCAAAACCCGACACCGTCGCCACGCGGCGGCTGATGTTCATGATCTTGGTGGTATCAATGCGGGTGGTGAACGGCATGATGTCGTGGCGGACCTTCAAGGCCATCACGACCTCTTCCAGCGCTGTGTTCCCCGCACGTTCACCCAAACCATTGATAGTGCACTCGATCTGTCGCGCGCCACCTTCAACAGCCGCCAGCGAATTGGCCGTCGCCATGCCCAGATCATTATGACAATGGGTCGCAAAGATAATCTCGTCGGCACCCGGCACCGTGTTGATCAACCGCCGGATCAAATCGGCACTCTCAACGGGGGCGGTGTAGCCCACGGTATCAGGAATGTTGATCGTCGTCGCGCCGGCCTTGATGGCAATCTCGACCACGCGGCACAGGTAATCCCACTCGGTGCGGGTCGCGTCCATCGGCGACCATTGCACGTTGTCACACAGGTTGCGGGCATGAGTGACAGTGTCGTGGATACGCACCGCCATCTCGTCCATCGTCAGGTTCGGGATCGCGCGGTGCAATTCCGAGGTGCCGATAAACGTGTGAATGCGCGGGCTTTTGGCGTGCTTCACGGCCTCCCAGCAGCGGTCGATATCCTTGTAATTGGCACGCGCCAACCCACAAATCGTCGCATCCTTTGTGCGCCGCGATATCTCGGACACCGCCTTGAAATCGCCTTCCGAGGCGATGGGAAATCCCGCCTCGATAATATCGACGCCCATTTCATCCAGCAGCTCGGCGATCTCCAGCTTTTCGGCATGGGTCATGGTCGCACCAGGGGATTGCTCGCCATCGCGCAGCGTGGTGTCGAAAATCAACACTTGATCAGTCATTTGAGGTATTCCTTGTTTGCCTTAGCTATTTGTGGTGCGTGTCCCCTCTGAGCGGTCGCACCGACATGGCACGCTCAGAGGCAGCTAAGGAGCAGCAACGCACGCAGGTTTAGGCCCGAAAGACCCCCTGAAATGATATGTGCGTTTGTGTTCATGCGGCGACTATAGCCAGCTTTGCGGCGAAGAAAACCCCGTTTTTGGGGGCCAGCCCCCAAACCCCCGGCATATTTGGGCTCAAAAGAAGCCAAAGCACTGGTCAACTGCTGTTTGTAGTCTAGGTCAGGGGGATGAAAAGAGTTTTGATCATCGGCGCTTCTGGCGGCATTGGCGGCGCGCTTGCAGAGGCTTGCGCGGGGTGTGAAGTGACAAGGTTATCGCGCCGCGATGACGGGTTTGACGTGACCGATCCTGCAAGTGTGGATCAGCACTTTGGTGCGTTGGCGGGGTCATTTGAAGAAATCATCGTGGCGACTGGTATTCTGGGCAGCCCCGAGAAATCACTTGGCGCAATCTCCGCCGCCGAGATGCAGCGCCTTTTTGCGGTCAATACGATCGGGCCCGCGTTGATTTTGCGACATGTGCCGCGCTTGCTGGCACCGCAAGGGAAAGTGGCGGTGCTTTCGGCGCGTGTCGGGTCGATCGGGGACAACCGGATCGGCGGCTGGCACAGCTATCGCGCCTCAAAAGCGGCCCTCAACCAGATCATCCACGGGGCCGCGATTGAGCTTTCGCGCAGCCACAAAGGATCGGTTTGTGTGGCCCTGCATCCCGGGACCGTGCAAACCGAATTTACTGCAAAATACGCAGGGCGGCATAAAACTATGCCGGCCAAAGATGCCGCGAAAAGCCTGCTGCAAGTCATCAACGGCCTCACGCCTGAGCAAACCGGTGGTTTTTATGACTATGCGGGCAAGCCCGTGTCTTGGTAAGCGGCGCCTATTGATCCTCAGGCGGGGTTTCAGTGGCTGCGGGGGCTGCAACGACTGGCAGGGTTCCATCGACCCAATCGCCGGTGGCTTCCTCGCCTGTGGCATAGCGCATTGTGCCCGCCCCCTGTCTGCGGCCACGCACAAACATGCCTTCATAGACATCGCCATTGGCATAGGTCGCTACACCGATCCCGCTGATTTCGCCGTTTGACCACTGGCCCTCGTATGTAAAGCCATCGGGCAGGGTGATTGATCCTGTGCCATTGCGCTGACCGTCTTTGAATACGCCCAGATACACCGTGCCGTCGGCATAGGTCGCGGTGCCCATGCCGTTGCGCTGACCGTCCGCCCAAGCGCCATCATAGGTATAGCCATCCGCATAGGTCATCTTGCCCATGCCGTGGTTCTTGGCGTTCAAGAAGTCACCTTCATAGACCAAACCATTGGCGTATGTCGCAATGCCGCGGCCATTGATCACGCCGTTGTCCCATTCGCCCTCATAGCTCGACCCGTCGGGATAGGTGATTTTGCCCACGCCATCCGCCAGATCGGTGACAAAAGTGCCTGCGTAAACAGAGCCATCGGGATAGGTGACTTCACCTGACCCCTCGATTTGGCCCGCTTTCCAGTCGCCGACGTATTTATAGCCGTCGGTGCCGGTAAATGTGCCAAGGCCATTGCGCTTGTCATCAGCAAAACTGCCGACATACACATCGCCATTGGCATAGGTGACGGTGCCCGCGCCTTGCCTGCGTCCAGCGACCAGATCGCCCTCGAAGGTATCTCCATTGGGCTGGACCAAACGGCCTTTGCCCTCGATCTGACCTTTGACCCAATTGCCCTCATAAATCAATCCGTCGGCCATCGTCAGCGTGCCGGTGCCGTCGCGTTCACCTGCTTTCAGCATGCCGTCATAAACCGCGCCATCGGGGTAGGTGATTTTGCCGATCCCTTCTTTGACGCCGTTAATCCACGGGCCTTCATAGACATAGCCGCCTGGACTGCGCATCGTGCCAATGCCGTTGTGCATCGCGTTTCGCAACTCGCCCTCATAGACCACGCCATTGGCGTAATTGGCGATACCGCGTCCGGTGATATTGCCATCCAGCCAATCGCCTTCATAAGTGCCGCCATCCGCAAAGGTAATTTTACCGGTTCCCGACGGCTTACCCGCCACAAACGTGCCCTCGTAAATCGATCCATTGGGGAAGCGTGCGATGCCCGTGCCACGGATCTCGCCCTCGACCCATTCGCCTGAATATTCATAGCCGTTGGGCAAGCGGTAGGTGCCGATGCCGTCTTGCTTGCCGTTCAGGAACGCACCCTCATAGACGCCGCCGTCATCATATTGCTTGGTCTGGACCGTCTGGGCCGCGGCCCCGCTTGCAGCCACCGCAAAAATCGCGGCACCGACCACTGCTTGCCATCCAAATCCCGCCATGCTGACCCCCTGTCATATCATTGTCGGGCCAACCTACTGGACAGGGCCATGGCTGACAACGGGGGAAGATTGGCAATCGGCTTTCCCTTGCGCATGGATATGCTACATCTGGGCCAGACCAAAAGGATATGACCATGACGCAACATTTCCGGCTCACCATCGCCCAGTTGAACCCGACCTTGGGCGACCTTGCGGGGAATGCGGCGCTGGCGCGCGATGCTTGGGCGCAGGGCAAGGCGGCAGGCGCCGATATGGTTGCTCTGCCAGAGATGTTTATCACCGGCTATTCGACCCAAGACCTTGTGAACAAACCGGCATTTCACCTTGCTGCAATGGCGATGATCGACACTTTGGCGCGCGACTGTGCCGATGGGCCGACGCTGGCAATCGGCGGGCCATATGCCGAAAACGACCGGCTTTATAACGCCTACCATATCTGTCGGGGCGGGCGCGTTGTGGCGCGGCAACTCAAGCATTTCCTGCCCAATTACACTGTTTTCGACGAAGTGCGGCAATTCAACCGCGGCCCGATCCAAGGGCCCTACGCCATCCCGGGCGGGCCGCGCATCGGCAGCCCGATCTGCGAAGACGCTTGGTATGAGGACGTGGCCGAGGCGATGGTGGAATCAGGCGCCGAGATCATCCTCGTGCCCAATGGATCGCCTTACTATCACGGCAAAATCGAAAAACGGATGAACGCCATGGTCGCGCGCGTGGTCGAGAACAACGTGCCACTGGTCTATCTCAACATGGTCGGCGGCCAAGACGATCAGGCGTTTGATGGCGGCTCTTTCGTGCTGAACCGTGGTGGCAAACTCGCCGTGCAATTGCCGATGTTCGACCGCGCCATCGTGCATGTTGATTTTCGTCGCACCGCCGAGGGCTGGGAGGCCGTCGAGGGTGAAAAAGCCAGGTTTGACAGCCTGACGGGCCAAGACTACCGCGCCATGGTCGAAACCCTGCGCGACTATTTTCGTAAAACCGGCTTCACCAAATGCCTGCTGGGGCTGTCGGGTGGGATCGATAGCGCGATCGTGGCCACCATCGCGGCAGATGCGCTGGGCCCACAAAACGTGCGCTGCGTGATGCTGCCATCGGAATATACGTCGCAAGCCTCGCTTGATGATGCACAAGCAGTCGTCTCCGCGCTGGGCTGCAAATACGACACCGTCAGTATCGCCGCACCCCGCGCCGCCGTGACCGAAGCGCTCGCACCGCTATTTGCTGGGCTGCCCGACGATCTTACCGAAGAAAACATCCAGTCACGCCTGCGCGGTCTGCTGCTGATGGCACAATCCAACAAATTCGGCGAAATGCTTTTGACCACCGGCAATAAATCCGAGGTCGCGGTGGGCTATGCCACGATCTACGGCGATATGGCGGGCGGCTATAACCCGATCAAAGACATGTATAAAACCCGCGTGTTTGAAACCTGCCGCTGGCGCAATGCCAACCACGCCCCTTGGATGCTGGCCCCCGCAGGCGAGATGATCCCCGTGGCTATCATCGACAAGCCGCCCTCGGCCGAACTGCGCCCCGACCAGAAAGACAGCGACAGCTTGCCGCCCTACGATATTCTTGACGGGATACTGGAAATGCTTGTGGACGGCGAGGCCTCGGTGGCCGATTGCGTCGCGGCAGGTTACGACCGTGCCACGGTGAAAAAGATCGAACACCTGCTTTATATTTCCGAATACAAACGCTTCCAATCCGCGCCGGGCACGCGGTTGTCCAAACACGCCTTCTGGCTTGATCGGCGCTATCCCATTGTGAACAGATGGCGCGATGACGGCTAGGCTTGGATAAAGCGCCCACCGGACTGCCAAACCGGCTGTGCGGGCGGAATTGACCGAAAATCGGCGGCATGGCATTGATGGGCCAATGAATAGGAAGGGTCTTGATATGGAAATCGCGCCGTTAGTCGGAACTTGGTCATTGCGGTCTTGGTATAATCAAACCGAGGATGGTCGCAGGCTGTTCCCCTTTGGCGAAGACGCAACAGGATACATCAGCTACTCGCCTGATGGCTTTGTCTTTGTGCATCTGATGGCCTCACGCCGCGCGCCCTTCGCGGTCAACGACCCGTTTGGCGGCACGCTGCAAGAGGACTCGGAGGCGTTTAAATCCCACATCACCTATGCGGGACCCTATGAATACACCGGAAACCGCGTGATCCACCGCGTCACCCAAGCCTCTTGCCCCAACTGGGTCGGAACCGAGCAGATTAGGCAGGTGGAATTTGTAGGCGAGCATCTGCGGCTTAGCGCTGCGGGCGCTCTGCTTCAGGGACGACAAGTCACCGCCTACCTCGACTGGCAGCGTGCAGACAGCAAAAGCCATAGCGCGCAGCGGTAAACAGCGGGCCGCGCTGAATGGTATTTCTTTTGGCTGATCCGGTGAAATATGCCATGCTTCACGGGTAACCCCGTAAGGAAGGACAAGCTATGATTGATGTGAAAGCAGTGACCGAGATGGCGGCAAGCTACACGGCGGCTTGGAATTCCAAGTCGGCTGCGGCGGTGGCGTCATTTTACGCACAAGACGGTGAAATCGTCATCAACAATGGCGACCCTTGGCAAGGTCGTTCGCGGGTTCAGGATATGGCTGCGGGATTTTACGCAGATGTCCCGGATTTGACGCTGACCTGTGACGATGTGCGCGGCTCTGGAAACCATGTGATCTTCGTTTGGACATTCACCGGACACGATGCCACCACCGGCAACCCGCTTAACATTCGCGGCTGGGAAGAATGGGAGGTCGGGGACGATCTCAAGGTCGTTTCTTCGCGTGGCTGGTTCGACGCGGATGAATATGGACGGCAGGCCGCAGGCAAGTAAGCTGATCGCGCAATTAGGATAATTTCGGGACGCACCTGCGTTTTGGCAACCGGATTTGTAGCATACGCGCAGTGTGCGCGCGGTGCACGTATGTCATACGCTTGTTTTAGGCGGAGGTGATCGGCGTTTTGGTCCGTGAAGCCGACCTAACTGGACAATTTCGCCGTGGTCTGACACATCCTTACCCAACAGGAGATCAGCCCATGACCACGACCCGTTTCGCCCCATCGCCCACCGGCTATATTCACATCGGCAACCTACGCGCCGCCCTTTTCAACTACGCCATCGCGCGGCAAAACGGCGGCACCTTTGTGCTGCGCATCGACGACACCGATCCCGTCCGCTCCAAGGACGAATATGTGCAAGGCATCAAGGATGACCTGACATGGTTGGGTCTGACGTGGGACCGGGTGGAGCATCAGTCCAAGCGTATGGATAAGTATTTGGAAGCAAAGCAAGAACTTATCAATATGGGACGGCTTTACGAGTGTTTCGAGACACCTGTCGAGTTGGATTTAAAGCGTAAAAAGCAACTTAATATGGGCAAGCCACCGGTCTATGATCGGGCGGCTTTGGCCCTTTCGGAGGGTGAGAAAGACAAGCTACGCGCCGAGCGCGGCTCGCATTGGCGGTTCAAACTGGACCATGCGCGCATTGAATGGGACGACGGAATTATCGGTCCTATCTCGATTGATGCAGCTTCGGTGTCTGATCCGGTTTTGTTCAAGAATGACGGGCAGATTCTATATACTCTGGCCTCTGTGGTCGACGACGTGGAAATGGGCATGACCTATGTCGTGCGCGGATCTGACCATGTCACCAACACGGCCACCCAAATCCAGATCATGCAAGCGCTGGGCGGCACCGTGCCGCGCTTTGCCCACCACTCATTGCTAACCGGCCCTCAAGGCGAAGCACTGTCCAAGCGGTTGGGAACATTGGCTTTACGCGATCTGCGCGAGCAAGGTATCGCGCCGCAGGCGGTGTTATCACTGATGGCGCGTCTTGGCTCGTCAGAGCCTGTGGAGTTGCGCGCAAACGTGCAAGAGATTGTCGATGGCTTTGATGTGACAAAGTTCGGGTCGGCGCCGACAAAGTTCGACCTCAACGATCTTTGGCCGCTGACCGCGCGTTATTTGGCGACACTGAGTGCCGAAGACGTGGCCGACACGCTTGCAGATGTTCCTGCCGACAAAAAAGGTGCGTTCTGGGATGCGATCAAGGGCAATATCACAAAGCTGGACGATGTGGCTGACTGGTGGGCGTTCTTTGAAAATGGCGCGGCACCTTTGGTCGCAGATGAGGACAGTGAATTTATTGCGCAAGCCTTTGATTTACTTGGCGATCCACCCTATGCGGCGGATACATGGTCAAGCTGGACAGCGGCAGTCAAAGAGGCAACGGGCCGCAAAGGGAAGGGGCTGTTCATGCCGCTGCGCAAGGCCGTGACCGGGCGCGAACGGGGGCCAGAGATGACTGACGTGATGCCACTGTTGCAGCACAAGCCAAAGGTCTGAACCATTGGCGAAGCAGGCCGTTTTCCTAGAAGGTAACTTACTGCGCCATATCACGGTGATGTCGCTGACGGCCTCTGTGGGGCTGATGGCCGTGTTCATCGTCGACTTTGTCGATATGATTTTCATCTCGATGCTGGGTAAATCCGAATTGGCGGCTGCCGTCGGCTATGCTGGTGCAATTTTGTTTTTCACCTCGTCATTCGGGATCGGGGTCGCGATTGCCGCGGGGGCGCTTGTCTCGCGGGCGCTTGGGGCGGGCAAAGTTGAAGAGGCCCGCCGTTTGGCCACCCATGCGTTGATTTACGGGGTTGCGTTCGGCGCCATTTTTGCATGGCTGGTCTGGGTGAACCTGACGCCGCTGGCCGCCCTGATGGGGGCCTCGGGCGAGACATTGCGCCTGACAGTGCATTACCTTGCGATCATTGTCCCGTCGTTGCCGTTTTTGTTGGTCGGCATGGTGGGGGGGGCGATCCTGCGGGCCCATGGTGATGCGCGCCGCGCTATGATGGCGACGGTTTGGGGCGGGGTCGTCAACGCGGTTCTGGATCCGATCCTGATTTTTGGTTTGGACCTGGAAATGACGGGTGCAGCCATGGCAAGCGTGGCCGCCCGGGTCGTGATGGCCGCCGCCGCGGTGGTGCCTATCTATCGGTATTATAATGGCTTTACCCGACCGAGCGTTACAACATTGCACGTTGATTTCCGACCCGTCGCTGCCATTGCGGTGCCTGCGATCTTGACACAATTGGCCACGCCGATCGGACAGGCCTATGTCACGCGGTCGATGTCCGAGTTTGGTGAAGCGGCCGTTGCGGGCATGGCTATTGCCGCGCGCATTACGCCCGTCGCATTTGGCGTGATTTTTGCCCTGTCGGGTGCAATTGGTCCAATCATCGGGCAAAATCACGGCGCGGGACAATACGACCGTGTTCGGGGCGCATTTCGCGACGGGATCATTTTTACGGCGGTGGTGGTGGTTCTGGTTTCGGCGATTCTGTTTCTTTTGCGCCCTTTGATTGCCGAGCTTTTTGTGCTGACCGGCGTTGCGCAAACGATTGTATTTTTGTTCGCGGGCCCATTGTCGTTGTTGTTCTTTTTCAACGGTGTGATCTTTGTATCGAATGCCGCGTTTAACAATCTGGGGCACCCGTATTATTCAACGGCGATTAACTGGGCGCGCAACACCTTGGGCATCGTGCCGTTTGTTCTGGTCGGATCGGCGTGGTTTGGTGCACCGGGTGTTTTGGTTGGTCAATTCCTTGGTGGAACCGTGTTTGCGGTGATTGCGTGGCTTCTTGCGCGGCGGGTCATGGCGGCACCGCATCCGTCTGACCCAGCAGAGCCGTTCCAGCGCCAAAGCCGGTTAATGCAGTTACTGCACGCCCGTCGCTGAGTTATTCGCGGGCGCGCAGGATGCGCGCGGGTTTTGCCGCCAGTGGCCGGATGGCAAAGGTGAGCCCCGCAATAAGCGATGCCAAAACACCGCCGCCGATGATCAGCAGTGCATTGGCCCAAATCACGCGGTAGTCGCCTTCCATCACATAAGTTGTGACAGCCCAGCCGCCCAAAATACCAGCAGCCAAGGCCACGACACCGGCGGCAAACCCAAGCAGGGCTGCACGCAGGGTAAAGCTCCATAGGATACTGCGACGCGATGCGCCGAGGACTTTCAGAACCGCAGCTTCATAAGTGCGAGACCGCTCGCCCGCTGCGGCTGCACCAATCAGCACAAGAAAGCCTGTGACCAATGTTGCAAGGGCGGCATAACGTGTTGCGGCCGCAATGCCGCCGACCAAGCTGATCACTTGATCAATAGCATCGCGAATGCGGATCGCGGTAATGTTGGGATATTTGTTGGCAAGATCACGCAAGATGCCCGCCTCGGATTCGGGGGTCGCATAGACCGTGGAAATCCAGCTATGGGGTGCGCCGGCCAAAGCCGAAGGGTTCATTGTCATCACAAAGCCGATGCCTGCGTTTTCCCATTTTACATTGCGAAAGTTGGCGATGGTTGCGGTGATGTCGCGGCCAAGGATATTGATGGTCAACGTGTCGCCGAGAGACAATCCGATTTCGGAAGCTTCTTCGGCGGCGAAGCTGATCAAGGGGGGCCCGGTGTAATCTGCGGCCCACCATGTCCCCGCCGTCAGCTCAGAGGGGTCATCAAGGGTTGCGGCATATGTAACGCCACGGTCCCCATGCACAACCCAGTGCCCCTTTGCGAACTCTTCTGCGGGTTGGTCGTTAATCATGGTGATAATGCCACGCAGCATCGGCGCGGTTTCGACCTTGCGCACGTTCGGATCTGTGGCCAACCTTTCGCGGAAGCCGTCGATTTGATCGGGCTGGATGTCGACAAAGAAGTAACTCGGCGCCACGTCGGGCAGCTCATCTGCGAAGGAGGCGCGCAGGTTGCCATCGATCTGGCCGACCGCAGAGAGAACCGCAAGGCCAAGGCCAAGCGACAGCACAACAGAGGTTGTTTCACCGCCGCGCGCGCCGATCGCATTAAGAGCAAGCCGCAAGGTAGGCCAGCCGCGCGCGCGTTTGCCCAGTGCGCGCGCTGTGATGCGCGCAAGAAACGCCGCGAAGACAAGGATCAGTAGCGCCCCTGCGATCCCGCCTGCGGTCCACAGCGTCAGGAACGCGGTGTCAGAAAACCAGACTGCGGCCCCAAGCAGGGTGGCGACCAATAGGGCGGTGATGATCAGATAGCGCAGTGCAGGCAGTCGGTTGCTTGATCCCAAAGCATCGCGGAACAGGGTCGCGGGACGGATTTGTTCTGCGCGTGCCAAGGGCCACAGGGTAAAAATGAGCGCGGCGAGCACACCGTAGAGTGCCGCTTCGGCGAGGGGAGCCACGGAGAACGCGAAGTCTGCCGGGATCGGCAGTTGGGATTGGATGACGGGTGCAAGCATAAGAGGCAGGCCCCCTCCAATGATTAGCCCCAGCGTCACGCCGATCAATGTCAGTCCACCGATTTGCAGGAAATAGGTCAGGAATATGGTGTTGCGGCTGGCGCCAAGCGTTTTGAACGTGGCGATGACGCTGGTTTTTCCTGCCAGATATGACCGCACAGCCGCAGAGACGCCAACGCCCCCCACGGCCAATCCTGACAGCCCCATCAGAATCAGGAAGGCCCCGATCCGGTCAACAAAACTTGCGGTGCCGCCTGCGCCGCGGCGACTGTCACGCCAGCGCAGGCCGGTATTTCGAAAACGCGTGTCTGCCTCGGCCTCCAGCGCATCCAGATTGGCATCTTGCGGCAGGTCGAGGCGGTAATTGGTTGAAAATAGGGTGCCTTCTGCAAGCAGGCCCGAGCCGTCAAGGTCGACAGTTTTCACGATTGTGCGCGGCCCGAGGCCAAATCCACCTGACGCATTGTCGGGGTATCGGTCCAGAATGGCCCGCAGCGTGAATGTCTGTTCACCCAAGTTGAAGCTATCACCTGCCACAAGTCCAAGCCTGTCGGCAAGCACCCGTTCCATGACGCCGCCACGGTCCGATAGCGCGTCAGAGATGGGAATGTCTGGCGCGAGCGAGACGCGCCCGATGAGAGGATAGGCGTCATCGACAGCGCGGATCTGGGTCAGGCCACGTTCGGTTATGCCATCGCGATCGACCACAACCATCGAGCGGAAATCAACGGTTTTGGATATGATCTCAGATATTGATGCCAGCCAGTCGAGTTCATCTTCGCGTGCAAAGCGGTAGGTGAATTCGACTTCGGCGTCGCCGCCAAGAAGCGCAGCCCCTTCTTTTTCTAACCCCGCTTGGATACCAGAGCGCACGGTGCCGACGGCAGCAATTGCCGCGACCCCCAGTGCGAGACAAGCGAGAAACACCCGAAACCCGCCCAGACCGCCGCGCATTTCGCGCAGCGCAAACCTTGATGCTACTTTCAGGCTCATGCAATGCGTCCGTCGTCCAGGGTGACGATTCGGTCGCAGCGAGCGGCAAGGTCGGTTGCATGGGTGACCATGATCAGGGTCGCCCCGTGTTTGTCGCGCAGATCGAAAAGCAGATCCATGATGGCCGCGCCATTTGCCGCATCAAGGTTGCCTGTCGGTTCGTCGGCGAGCAGGATTTTCGGGCGGGGGGCAGAGGCCCGCGCGAGAGCGACACGCTGTTGTTCGCCACCAGACATTTGATTGGGGTAGTGGTCTTTGCGCGCCCCAAGGCCCACAGCGTCCAACTCGGCAGAGGCCCTGCTGAAAGCATCGCGAACGCCTGCAATCTCGAGCGGGGTTGCGACGTTTTCCAATGCAGTCATTGTCGGTATGAGGTGGAAAGACTGGAACACAACGCCCATATGTTCGGAACGGAACCGGGCCAGTTGGTCTTCATTCATGGTGCTAAGGGTTTGGCCCAACGCGTGGATTTTGCCTGACGTGACCTGTTCGAGCCCGCCCATCAACATGAGGAGCGACGATTTGCCTGATCCGCTTGGTCCGACAAGACCCAATGTTTCGCCCTGTGCCACATCAAGCGATATGTCGTGCAGAATATCGACTTTGCCCGCATTTCCGTCTAGCGATAGTGATGCATGTGACAACGATAGGACGGAATTTGACATGAAGCAGGCCTTTGGTTTGATATGCTTTAATGGATATGGGGCATTGCGCGCTGTGCGCAACCTATCCGTGGTAATTGCAGCGTTTTCCGGGGCGGCGTATGCCGAAACTGTGAAAATTGCGGCATTGGGCGATAGTTTGACCGCCGGTTATGGTTTGCCGCAGGCCGACGGGTTTGTGCCGCAGTTGCAGCGCTGGCTGGATGCGCAGGGCGCTGATGTCGAGATCGTGAATGCGGGGGTGTCGGGGGATACGACGGCGGGCGGTTTGTCGCGGACAGACTGGACGCTGACCCCCGATGTGGATGCAATGATCTTGGCGCTAGGTGGCAATGATTACCTACGAGGGCTTGATCCGGCGGTCAGTCGCGAGAATTTGACAGGGATTTTGACCAAGGCGAAGGCCGCCGGGGTCGAGACGCTTTTGGTCGGAATCGCGGCTGGTGGCAACTATGGGCCGGCCTATAAGGCCCAGTTTGATGCAAACTATGTGGACTTGTCGGGTGCGTTTGATGTGCTGCTTTATCGAGATATGTTTGCGGGGCTGCGCGCGGCTGCGGGCACGCAGGGGCGGGTGACGGATTTTTTGCAACCTGACGGTATCCATCCGAATACGGAAGGTGTTGCGGCCAATGTGGCGGCGATGGGCCCCAGTGTTTTGGCATTAGTCGATAGGATACAGTGACCTGGGGGTATCGCGGTGCATGGCAATCGATTCGCGGAGCCGATGCGAGGATTCCAAAACGGCATGTTGAAGTGCCGCGTCGAATCTGTGATCTGATATTTTTTATGGGGGAGGGCGGTGTCCGCCGAATTGGAACGCCCGCAAAAACGGGCGCCCCAAAGGGTGATTTAGGCCAGAGCCAGGTTCACCGCAGATTCGCGACCGTCACGGCCGGCTTCGATGTCGAAAGTGACCTTCTGGTCGTCTTTCAGGCCAGTCAAGCCGGAACGCTCGACAGCAGAGATGTGTACGAACACGTCCTTGGAGCCGCCATCGGGAGCGATAAAGCCGAAGCCTTTAGTTGCGTTGAACCATTTTACTGTACCAGTAGCCATGGTGATAATCCTTTTTTTCAGTCTGTCCGCGGAGTGCGACAGCGCGGCTTAGTCAGTGCAATATCGAAAGACTGTAGCCGAAAAGGAGAACAGTGGGTCGAGATAGAATAACGTTTGCAAATCCCAGATGCCGCTTTTTGAGGAAAATTGCAAGTGTTATCCGTTTGGGTAGCAAAACAAGTGTATTTTTGCTGAAAGCGAGGGCTAGAAGTTTTCGAAATATATAAGTTCAGCGACCCAGCCCATGAACAGACTTGCCCCGACAAGGGTGTAGATGCCTAACCCGCCGATTGGGCCAAGGCCCGCGAAAACAACCGCAATTGCTGCGGCGAGGACGCCGACAAAGCTGCTGATGAATACCATTGATATGCCCAATTGAGTGATCCTTTCGCTGCTGATGATGCTATCTAGCCACATAAACGCGGCAAAATTGTGAGGTGTTTGTGCAGTTTTTCCTTACAGAGTCGTATTGGCAACAGGTTGACCTTTGGGCTGCTGCGTCGCATTCCAAGTTTTATCACGCTTGAGTGTGCAGGAGAAAATGTTGAAAACTGATGAATTGATGGCCCGTGCGGGTGGGGTTTGTGAAATTTGCGGCGATGTGGATGGATTGGACCGCGTTGAAGTGACGCCAAGCGATGACGCGCTTTTTTGTCGGGTTTGTGCGGGCGAAGCGCCGGCGCAAGGCGGTCATTGGCGCGCTTTGGAGGGTGCTGCGTGGTCGGTCGAGCCTGCAGTCCAGATCGCTGTTTGGCGAAAGTTGGGCGAGATCGGCGAGGCGTGGGCGACGGATGCGCAGGCTGGCATGATCATGGAGCCGGAGGTCATGGCGCGCGCGCAAGACGTCGCTTTGGTGCACAAAGATGCTTATGGCGCGGTACTGGCGGCCGGCGATACTGTTGTTTTGATCAAGGACTTGCCCGTGAAAGGTGCGGGATTTACAGCTAAACGCGGCACCGCTGTGCGAAGTATTTCGCTTGTTCATGACAATGCCGGTCATATCGAGGGGCGCGTCGAGGGGCAGCGCATTGTCATTTTGACTGAATTTGTGAAGCGGAAATAGTCAGCTTGGAAAGACTTTTTCCATCTCGGAGCTGAACCGCGCCCACGTCATTGTCGCCCGATTTCCTGCGTAACCGTCGTATTCGGACCGACCTGTCGAATTGGGAAGGCCTGCCCATATTTTCGCGAGGTTATTCATAAAATCTTGCCGTGTCATGTCGCCGCGCGTGGCGGCGGCAAGCCCTGCCTCGGCCAAAAGAATATCGGCGAGCCTGTCTTGGGTGCGCGCATCAAAGGTCTCGTTTGGTGAAAGCGCCAGCTGACTGACCAGCCGCCGAAGTGTTGCAGGGATGAATTGATAGCGCCCGATTGCATGGGGTTGTCCGGGGGTTTGGTCGATCCAGCGGTAAATTTCCGCGATGGTCATCTGTGTTGGCTGCTTGCGCGGCAGCTTGAGGGCGCCGTATTGGACCGCATCATAACCTTTGCTGCCGGCCTCTGCCTGACTGATGATGTTGCGGATATGCGCCGCTGTGGATGTGGGGTAGGGTGCAAGCGCCGCACCTGCCTGATTTTCACCGAGCGCGGGCCGCCCGGGATAAGGCGCAAAAAGGCCAAGCCCACCCTGGCTGGTGAAAAGACTTCCTTTGCGTGGGGTCGTCTGCGTGGTGCTGCCACGCTCAGGTTTTTGCAGAATTGACGTTCGTGCGCTCTGGAACGCCTCACCGCCTAAAAGCGAGGCGAGTTCTGCACGCAGGGGCAGGGGGCTTGCCAAAAAGAGGCAAGACAAAGCGTAAACCAAAAATCGCACAAGACCCTCTTCGTATGTTTCGGCGTTGGCCAGACATTCGATGAAAATTGTTGATAAATTGTTTCCGGCGCGGGTTTTCGGGAGGGAGAATGTGCAATGCTTTCCCCTGAATGCCGCGAACGTCCCTTGATAAATGAAGACGGGTAATAAAAATTCGGGGAAAATCAGATGTTCAACTTTATAAAATCACGTCTTGGCGGCGCGCAAGCAATTGTCGAGACTCAGCGTCAGACCATTGAGCGCGCTTTGTCAGAGGTCAACGAGGTGGTTGCGCTGCTGGATGACAAACCAAAGGTGACGATTGACCCTGCGACGGGATCAGTCAGTCTGGCGCTACCTGAACAGATGCCAGATGAGGCATTGGCGTTGCCTGCACCGGAAATCAAGGACGTTGAAGCGGAAGCCTGAGCGAAAAGGGGCGACCAAACTGGCCGCCCGATTGCTTTAGCGCACGAATTTTTTGTGTTTCATGCGCTTGGGTTCCATCGCATCGGCACCCAGGCGGCGTTTCTTGTCTTCCTCATAGTCTTCAAAGTTACCTTCGAACCATTCCACATGGGCGTCACCTTCAAAGGCGAGGATGTGCGTACAGATCCGGTCGAGGAAGAAGCGGTCGTGGGAGATGACGACTGCGCAGCCCGCGAAGGACATGAGCGCATCTTCAAGCGCGCGCAGGGTTTCCACGTCGAGGTCGTTGGTCGGCTCGTCGAGGAGCAGGACGTTACCACCCGATTTCAACAACTTGGCCATGTGCACGCGGTTGCGTTCCCCGCCTGACAGCAGGCCGACCTTTTTTTGCTGATCGCCGCCTTTGAAGTTGAACGCCGAGCAATAGGCGCGCGAGTTCATCGAGGCATCACCAAGCGCGATGATCTCTGCGCCGCCGGTGATTTCTTCCCAAACGGTGGCATCCGCAGAGAGCGCGTCGCGGGATTGATCGACGTAGGACAGTTTGACGGTATCGCCATAGGTCACGGTGCCCGCGTCAGGTTGTTCTTGGCCGGTGAGCATCGAGAAGAGCGTAGATTTACCCGCGCCGTTTGGACCGATCACGCCGACGATACCGCCGGGAGGCAGATCGAATGACAGGCCTTCGACCAAAAGCTTGTCGCCCATTGCCTTTTTGAGGTCTTCGACTTCGATGACTTTGGAACCGAGGCGCGGACCGTTTGGAATGATGATCTGTGCACGTCCCATTTTCTCGCGCTCGGACTGGTTGGCGAGGTCGTTATAGGCGCTGATACGGGCCTTGGATTTGGCTTGGCGGGCTTTGGCGCCTTGGCGCATCCAGTCAAGTTCGCGTTCTAGCGTACGCTGCTTGGATTTGTCTTCGCGGGCTTCTTTCGCAAGGCGCTTGGCTTTGGCTTCCAGCCAGCTAGAGTAGTTGCCTTCATGCGGGATGCCTGCGCCGCGATCGAGTTCCAAAATCCAGCCTGTGATGGCGTCAAGGAAGTAGCGGTCGTGAGTCACGATCAAAATTGTGCCTTTGTAATCAACAAGATGCTGTTGCAGCCATGCGATTGTTTCAGCATCAAGGTGGTTGGTCGGCTCGTCAAGCAGCAGCATGTCGGGCGCTTCGAGCAGGAGTTTGCACAGGGCGACGCGGCGGCGTTCACCGCCCGATAGGGTGCTGACGTCGGCATCGTCGGCGGGGCAGCGCAGGGCCTCCATCGAGACGTCGATCTGGCTGTCGAGATCCCAAAGGTTGGCGGCATCAATCTCGTCTTGCAGCGTCGCCATCTCGTCGGCGGTTTCTTCCGAGTAGTTCATCGCCAGCTCATTGTAGCGGTCGAGGATCGCCTTTTTGTCGGCCACCCCAAGCATGACGTTTTCACGCACATTGAGTGTCTCGTCGAGATGCGGCTCTTGCGGCAGGTAGCCAACGCGCGCGCCTTCGGCTGCCCATGCTTCGCCAACAAAATCTTTGTCCTGACCGGCCATGATCCGCATTAGGGTGGATTTACCGGTGCCGTTTACGCCCACGACGCCGATTTTGACACCGGGAAGAAAGTTCAGGCGGATGTTTTCAAACACTTTTTTCCCACCGGGGTAGGTTTTGGATACACCGTCCATAAAGTAGACGAATTGATTGCTGGCCATGTTGCGACGCTCCGCTCGGATTTAGGAATTCGACCCTAGATAACGGGGTGGGACGAAAGGGGCAATCGCCGAAAGGCTTTGACACATATCGCGTGGTCTGGTTGATTTTCGACAACGATTTAGGGGAATGGAATGACTTATCAACCTGCTGCCGACCGCTATGAAAAGATGGTTTACCGCCGCTGTGGTAAATCGGGTGTGAAATTGCCCGCCGTGTCTTTGGGGCTTTGGCATAATTTTGGACATGATACGCCGCATGACACCAAGCGCGAGATTTGCCGCACGGCGTTTGATCACGGTATCACGCATTTTGATCTGGCCAATAATTATGGCCCGCCACCGGGATCGGCCGAACATGCGTTCGGGTCGATTTTGGCAGAGGATTTCAAGGGGTATCGCGATGAGTTGATCATCAGCTCCAAAGCGGGATACGAGATGTGGGATGGTCCTTACGGTGAGTGGGGCAGCCGCAAATATCTGGTGTCGTCTTGTGACCAATCGCTCAAAAGGATGGGTTTGGATTACGTCGATATTTTCTATTCGCACCGGTTTGACCCTGACACCCCGCTAGAGGAAACCATGGGCGCGCTGGATTACATCGTGCGCTCCGGTCGCGCGCTTTATGCGGGAATTTCATCATATAATACCGAGCGAACCCGCGAGGCGGTTGCGATTTTGAAGGATCTTGGCACCCCCTGTCTGATCCATCAGCCAAGCTATAATATGTTGAACCGTTGGGTAGAGCGTGATGGTTTGAAAGAGACTTTGGTTGATTTGGGGATTGGGTCCATCGCGTTTACGCCGCTGGCACAAGGGATGCTGACCAAAAAATATCTGGGCGGTATTCCAGAAGGGTCGCGGGCCGCGCAAGGCAAGTCGTTGTTCCCGTCGATGATTTCGGACAGCGCGATCGAAAACATCAAAAAGCTGAACGAGATTGCGGAAAGTCGCGGGCAGACATTGGCGCAGATGGCGATTGCCTGGGTGCTGCGGGGGGGCGGGATCACGACCGCATTGATTGGCGCGTCAAAGCCGTCGCAGGTCGTGGATTGTGCGGGCGCTATTGGCAACCTTGACTTTACGACCAAGGAACTTGCCTTGATCGATACCTATGCCGATGAGGAGAAGATCAACCTTTGGGCTACATCGTCAGAGACCGCAGAGTGATACAAAGCCCGTTCTTGCCGGAGTTTCACGCGGACCCGTCATTTTGTCGGGTTGGCGGGGACAACGACTTCGCGACCTCGACATTCGAGTGATATCCGTGCCTGTCACGTGGAGACGAAAAGTTTGAGCAGGAATGGTCAGCCGAGCGCGATCTGTTCGGGCCCACAGAGACGATCTATACGGGAATACGCCGTGGGCTGACCCAAACGCCACATGTGTGCAAGCGAAACGGCTAATATGTCCTGACCAGCTTCGAGGGTGGCGCGGGGTATCAACATGTAGTGACCTTGGCGTGGTCGCTAAATATTTGCGGGCCCGGCGAGGGCCACCCTGATTTGCATGTGATCTGCGCCGATGGGGCGGATGGTCCAATTGAGCGCACGGGGCACGGCCAGTATGAAGAGGCCCAATGGGACGGCCCACCAGTTCTTGTATCGGTAGGGGGCCGAGGCCCGCTACCGCAGTTTTGACAATAATCCAAGGTGATGCGCCCTTTGCTTTTGCGCGCCGAGTTGCGTAGGTCTGTGCAGGGATGAGACATGAGGCGGTTTGGTGCAAGGTGATCCAGTAGCAGGGGCGGGACAGGTTGTTGGCTTGTTGGGCGGGTCGTTTGACCCAGCGCATGATGGTCACGTCCATATTACCAAAACTGCGTTGAAGCGGTTTGGCTTGGACCGCATTTGGTGGCTGGTTAGCCCAGGTAACCCATTGAAACAAAAAGGTCCTGCGCCAATGCCCCAGCGTCTGGCAGATGCCCGCGCGATCATGCAGCACCCAAGGGTCGCGGTGACCGATATCGAGGCGCGCTTGGGCACGCGCTATACCGCCCAGACGATTGCAGGCCTGATGAGACAATATCCCGAGGTTCGGTTTGTGTGGCTGATGGGGGCCGATAATCTGGCCCGGTTCCATCACTGGCGCGATTGGCGGTGGATCATGGAAACGGTGCCAATTGGCGTTTTGGCGCGGCCAAATGACCGGATATCTGCGCGGCTGTCCAAGGCGGCGCGCATTTACAAAGGTGCAATGTTGCAAGGCCCACAGTCTGGCGTGCTGGGGCGGTGCGATGCGCCCGCATGGTGTTTTGTGAATTTGCCAATGTCTGACATGTCATCGAGCGCCATTCGTGCAAGTGCCATTCAGGTGGCTCGACAATAGCGAAAGGTTTGAAATGAGGGGCAATTTTTCGCGGCGCGCCGCATTATCGGCATTGTTGAGCGGTGCAGCGACCTTGGGATTTGCACAGGCCCCTTTGGTTTCAAAGCGGCCTGTCGCACGGCCTGTTCCAGTGGGCCAAGTCACACCTGAAATGCGCCAGTCACTTGCGCAGGTCGTGGCGAATTCGGGCGTGACGGGGCGCGTCGGGATCGTCATCGCGGATGCGGCGACAGGTGAGGTCATAGACCAGCATGACGCCGATGCAATGCAGCCGCCTGCAAGCGTTACAAAGTCTGTAACGGCGCTATATGCTCTGGAATCATTGGGACCTGATTATCAATGGAAAACGCGCGTATATGCGAATGGTCCGGTTTTGGATGGCATATTAGATGGTGATTTGATTTTGTCGGGCGGTGGGAACCCCAATCTTGTGACCGATGATCTGGCTGATATGGCAAGGCAAGTGGCCGAAACCGGTTTGCGAGAGGTAAGGGGGGCGTTTCAGGTCTATGATAGTGCCTTGCCGAATTTGGACGAAATCGATGACACGCAATTGGATCAATCGGGTTATAATCCGGCGCTGTCCGGGCTGAACCTGAATTTCAACCGCGTGTATTTCGAGTGGAAACGCCAAGGCACGAATTATGCGGTGTCGATGGATGCGCGCAGCGAAAAACATCGCCCCGCCGTGACAATGGCGCGGATGCAGGTCGTGGACCGTGCGGCCCCTTTATATTCATATCAGGATGGCGGTGGGTTCGATCAGTGGACCGTTGCAAAGGGCGCGCTTGGAAATGGTGGCTCTCGGTGGTTGCCTGTGCGGTATCCAGCGCTTTATGCGGGTGAGGTTTTTGCGGTGCTTGCCAGCAGCCATGACCTTGTTTTAAAGGCACCGGTCGAGGTGGCACGGCTACCTGATGCACCTGTTGTGGCCGAGCATAGCAGTGCGGATCTGCGTGATATTATGCGCAATATGATGAAGTATTCGACAAATTTGACAGCGGAAGCCGCAGGTTTGGCCGCGACAAAAGCCCGCACGGGGCAGACACGCGGGTTGCGAACCTCTGCCTTGGGGGTGACCCATTGGGCGCGGGGCCGTGCCGCAATTGCACCGGTTTTCGCCGATCATTCGGGCCTTGGGGATACATCGCGGATGACGGCGGCGGATATGGTGACATTCTTGACCGCCTCTGACGTACAGGCGCAGCTTTATCCGATTATGAAGCAAATCGTGTTGAAGGACGCCGACAACAAAACCATCAAGGATCATCCTGCCGTTGTTCAGGCGAAGACGGGCACGTTGAATTTTGTCTCTTGTCTGGCGGGATATATCCGCACGGCGAGCGGGCGCGACTTGGCTTTCGCGATCTTTGCTGCAGATTTGGAGGCCCGTGAACGCGGCAAACGGACGGGCGAAGAGCAACCTGCCGGCTCGATCACGTTCAACACAAAAGCCAAGCGGCTGCAGCAAGTTTTACTACAGCGCTGGGCCGCGCTAAACGACATTGCTGACTAGAACGTCATGTGGCGGGCCCGCGAACCGCGTTCAATCGCGGCGGCGTGTAGGCGGTCGATTTCCAATTCGTAGCGAATCTCTTCCAACATGCGGGATTCTGCGCCTTCAATTGTGCCATCAGCCGCCGCCACGTCGCAAGATAGCGCGTAGGCGGTTTCGAACAGCCGTTCATCAAGCGCGTCGCGGATCAGGCCAAACAGGGCTTCAAGCCCGTCTTCTTGCTCTAGAAGGTCAAAAACCATTTTCGACACGCGTGGCAGTCGTTCCGCATCATAATCTGCAAAAACAGGTAGGTTATTGATTGAGTTTGATATTTTCACTAATTCCGCCGTCCGGATTTCTTCGTCGGAGGCGGAAACTGCAACCATGAGGGCCACAAGTGCGTCTTGTCCGGTCATTGCGGCGTCTGGTGTCATATCAACATTCCTTTTCATTACCCTACCGATTTATTGACGCCTAGGCCGCTGCGCAATAGGGAGTGCGCGAGTAGGTTGCCATTGGGGCGACATTTCAACTGTTGAGAGACATTATGACCAATTTGCGTGACGCTGCGATGAATTCCAAGGCTTGGCCCTTTGAAGAAGCCCGCCGTCTGCTCAAACGGTATGAAAAGAAGGCACCCGAAAAGGGCTATGTCTTGTTCGAGACTGGCTACGGCCCATCCGGATTGCCGCATATCGGCACCTTTGGCGAGGTCAGCCGCACGACAATGGTGCGCCGCGCGTTTGAAGTTATTTCGGATATTCCGACGAAACTGTTGTGTTTTTCTGACGATATGGACGGGATGCGCAAGATACCCGGCAATGTGCCTGATCCCGAGGCGCTTAAGCCATATATGCAGCAACCGTTGACGGCGGTGCCTGATCCGTTTGGCACGCACGCGAGCTTTGGTGATCATATGAATGCCAAGCTGAATGCGTTTCTTGATACCTTTGGTTTCGAGTATGAGTTTGCCAGCTCCACCGCCTATTACAAAGCTGGCAAGATGGACGATATTTTGCTGCGCTGTGCCGAGCGTTATGATGACATCATGGCGATCATGCTCAAGTCACTGCGCGAAGAGCGCCGTGAGACCTATTCAATTTTCTTGCCGCTGAGCCCCACGACCGGTCAGGTGCTTTATGTGCCGATGAAAAATGTCAGCAAGGATGGTATGATCACCTTTGACGATGTGGATGGCACCGAGGTCACGACGCCCGTGACGGGTGGTAATTGCAAATTGCAGTGGAAGCCGGATTTTGGCGCGCGCTGGGCCGCTTTGGACGTAGATTTTGAAATGTATGGCAAGGATCATGCGACCAATACGCCGATCTATGACGGGATTTGCCGTGTTTTGGGGGGCCGTGCGCCAGAGCATTTCACCTATGAATTGTTCTTGGATGCCGAGGGTCACAAGATTTCCAAGACCTCTGGCAATGGGCTGACGATTGATGAGTGGCTGACCTATGCGTCGACAGAATCACTGTCGTATTTCATGTATTTGAAGCCAAAAACTGCCAAGCGGATGCATTTTGACGTGATCCCGAAGGCGGTGGACGAGTATCATCAGCAATTGCGCGCCTATGCGACCCAAGACGATGCGGGCCGCTTGAACAATCCGGTGTTTCATATTCATGGGCACAATGTGCCTGCGTCCGATATGGTTGTGCCTTTTGCGATGCTGTTGAATTTGGCGTCTGTTTCGGGAGCCGAGAACAAGGATGCGCTTTGGGGGTTTATCCAGCGCTATGCGCCTGAGGCCTCGGCGGACACAAACCCGCAGATGGATCAGGCGGCGGCATTCGCGGTGCGGTATTACAATGACTTTGTGAAGCCTACAAAAGTGTTCCGTGCGCCTTCGGATCAAGAGCGTGCGGCGATGGGTGATCTGGTTGCGCGTCTCAAGGTTTGGGATGGCGGATTGGATGCCGAAGCCCTGCAATCAATGGTGTTTGCAGTGGGCAAAGAGCATGGTTTTGAGCCGCTGCGCAATTGGTTTACAGCCCTTTACGAGGTGTTGCTCGGGGCCAGTCAGGGGCCGCGATTTGGCGGGTTCGTTGCACTTTATGGTGTAGATGAAACCGTTGCCCTGATCGAGGCGCAGCTTGCGCGGTGACGCCTGAATGAAACCAATCGGTGGTTTGTGACGTATCTAATGTAGGTTAGGTATGATTGGAGGCACCGATGAAACACTTTCTAGCGGCGGTTTTTGTATGGGCGTTTGTTGCGGGGCCAGTGCAGGCAGACCCGATTGAGGATGTTATCACAAGTCAGTTGGACGCGTTTAACGCGCGAAATACTGAGCGCGCATTTTCCTTTGCCAGCCCGATGATCAAGCGGCTTTTTGGCACTCCGGACAATTTTGGCGGGATGGTCGCGCGCGGCTATCCGATGGTTTGGGATAATGATTTTGTCCGGTTTCTTGATCGTGCCGAGCGCGGTGATAGCGTCTACCAGCGCCTTTTGGTCAGCGATGCCGAGGGCAATATGTATGTCTTGGAATACAAGATGATTGAAGCTCCGCAAGGCTGGCAGATCGACGGCGTGAGCATATTGCCTGCGCCCGACGTCGGGGCCTAGTGAGCAAGGTGTTGCGCGCTGCACCGTGACGGTGCTCTTATCGCTGATTTACTCTTGAAGGTTACCTCTAAGCGGGAGGCTCCGGCAGATTTTCCGGACCACTTTTGCATAGGTTTTCTGGAAAGGGTTATTCATGAACAAAGCGATTACTGATGGGGTCGTCTTGGCACCGCTGCCGTTTTCTGCAGGTTTGGGCGTCTGGTCGAGCGGCGATGGCACGCCGGGGTCCGATACATATGCGGTCAGCGGTGACGGGGTATTTGTGGCGGCGGATCAGGATTTTGGCGGCGCGTTGGAAGTTTTGAAATCCGCGACTGTGGCAAAGGTTCGCTATATGGGCGAAACGCCGCTGTTGCCGGGCTGTTATTTGCAGGTGCGCGCTAAAGTGAAAGCTGTCGCAGGCCCAATGCCCTCGGTGCGGATTGCGGGCTGGCCCGGGCTGGCGGGGGGCTCTCAAGCGACAGGTTTGACGATGGTTGGCCCGAGCACACAATTGACGACCTATGGCGAAGTCGTCGAAATCAAAGCGATCATTGCGACGGCTGACCGCACCGGCGTTGACATGGTCTGGAACGGGGTTTCCTACGGGCATCTCGGGATTGATTTGACCGGCGCCAGCGGTGGTTTGGTCCGGCTGGACGATATCATCATTGAAGATGTGACCAGCTATTTTATCCGCGATATGTTGTCGATCGTCGACGTGCGCGATTACGGCGCATTGGGGGATGGGTCTACCGACGACAGTGCGGCGTTCGAGGCGGCTGATGCGGCGGCGAACGGGCGGACGGTTTTTGTATCCGAGGGCACGTATAATCTGTCCCAAGACGTGACGATAGAAAGCAAAATCAAGTTTGAGGGCACGGTTGCGCAGGCCGCCGACAAGCGGTTTATTTTGCAAAAGGGGTTCAATTACGATAGCTATTTGAACGCATTTGGCGATGAGACAATGGCGTTTAAAAAGGCGTTTCAGGCGTTGCTCAACTTTGCGGATCACGAATCTCTTGATTTATGTGGCCGGAGAATTTCATTGTCCGAGCCAGTGGATATGCAAGCCGCGGACCCTGCGCGCACCAGTTTTGCAACACGTCGGGTCATTCGAAATGGACAGTTTCAGGCTGAAAGTTCGTCAAGCTGGACGACGTCGACAACCACGTCGCAGGGCACCTATACGACATCTAACCCCACGCGATTGTCCAATGTCGTCAACGTGGCAAACGTGCCGGTTGGTGCCTTGGTCACAGGGACCGGGGTCGGGCGAGAGGTCTATGTCAGTGGCCGCAATATTGGCGCGAAAATCGTCTACCTAAGCGAGCCGCTTTATGACGCTGCGGGCACCCAGAATTTCACCTTCAAACGGTTCAAGTATCTATTGGATTTTAGCGGTTTTCAAAACCTAAGCCAATTTGTGCTGGACGACATCGAGTTTCAGGGCAACGGGTTTGCAAGCGGTGTGATGCTGGCGCCCGACGGGATCACATTCCATGTGCGGGATTGCTTTTTCACCAAACCCAAAGACAGAGGGCTGACCTCGATCGGGACGGGGTGTCAGGGCATGATGGTGGATCGCTGTCAGTTCAATTCGAACGAGACGGCTCAAGACGTGCAGGATCGCACGACAATTGGCATGAACACCAATGCCAATGATGTTAAAATCCGGGACAACCGTATCATGATGTTCCGGCATTTTGCGGTCATTGGCGGGTCTACGACTTTGATGACCGGCAACCATTGGTTCCAAGGGGATACGCAGCAAAACGGGGTGCGCACGGGTGGTGTTGTCTTTACCTCGCCGAATACGTCTTCGATTGTCAGCGGCAATTATATTGATAACAATTTCATTGAATGGACCAACGAGCATAGCTTTGAACCTGCGCTTGGCAGCCAATTTTCCTTTGGTGGTATGACGATCAATAATAACATTTTCTTTGCATCGAATGTTGCGGCGTCATTCAAATTTCTTGTCATCAAACCCTACGGTGTCGGGCATTTTATCCACGGCTTTTCTGTCATGGGGAATGTGTTCCGATCGATCAACGGCTACATTGACCGCGTCGAAAAAGTCGACACAACATTTGCGGATCTGGATTTCAGCCGGATGCGAATGGTCAACTTTTCTGGCAATACGTTCCATGGGGTGTCGCAAGAAGTCTATAACCCTGCGTTCCTCGAACACACGCAAGGGACGGCGGCGTCTACTTGGACGGCTGACACCGAACCATTTTTGCCGTTCAAAGGCAGGGCGCGTTATGTCGATTCAGTTTGCACCGACGGTGTATTGCAGAATTCCAGCAATGGTTCCGAATATATCGCACCTTCCGTCGCGACCGGACAGGGCACGAACAAGCGTGACATCAAATTGACATGGGGCAAGTCTGTGAAGGGCACCGTGCGGTTCATTGTGCGGATGGATAACCCGCTGTAGCGCGGATTTCGCTTGATGTTTAGAAAAAGGGGCGCTTTGTCGCCCCTTTTTGTTTGCGCGGTTCCGTTTATGCTAACGCCATGACGATTCTGGTTTTCATATTGGTCGCAGTTCTGGCGCTGGCATCTTTGGTGCACGCCCTTTGGGGCTTTGGTGTCTGGTTCCCGATCCGCGATGAGGAACGCCTTGTGCGCTGTGTGGTTGGGGCGGCAGGGGCCACGCGTATGCCCGGCCCGATCCCCTGTGCGCTGGTCGCGGTGGGTCTATTTATTGTCATTTGCGCGTTGCTTACGCAGTCCACTTGGCTTGGCAATCTTGTTTTGTGGATTTCTGCGCCGGTGTTTTTGTTCCGCGGGGCTCTGGCGTGGGTGCCGATGTGGCGCAGGATGACCCCGCAAGAACCGTTCGCGACGCTGGACCGCTACGTTTACGGGCCGGTTTGCATTGCACTTGGGGTCGGTATTGCCACGGTCGTGTTGGGCTAAAACGTCAACCATGTCTCGAGCTTCAGGCCCGATCCACGATCTCCGGTCAATGCATGGACCGCGCCCAAATGAACCTTTATATTGTCTTTGAGATCAAAAATAATCGATGGCGCAACTTTGGCGTAATAATCGTTGGTAAACCCTTGGCCGGTTTGAAGTTGAAGGGAGGTCGTCCAGCGTTTCGACCACCGGCGCCCCCAAGTGACGTCAATTTTGGGCCTGAAAGTCCGCGCATTTGTGCCATATGTCGCCAAAGCATCGACTGCAAGCCAGCCATTGTCCAGTCCGCGCCCCCAAGACAAACCTGCACGCAGCAACGCCTCGGTTGGATTTTCTGCATCGATACGCACGCCGTAAGCAAGGCTTGCTGCAAGCTTGTCACGTGCCGCAAGGTCTCCTAGCGGAAAGCTTGTGAAAAAAAACGCGCTACCGATCCGGCCGGCATCGGCGGTGTATATATCCAGACCGATCGTTACCCTGTCCGTTAGGCCAAATTCGGCGTAGACTGTCGGATCGTAATGCACCGGCAATTGCGCGCCCTCGGATAATAGGAAGTTACCACCTGCCGCAATAAACAAGGTTCCTTTTTCACGTGGCCAAGCCCCCGCAGTCGCAAGCGACGCGAAGCATAGGCTGAAAACAAGTGTCAGGCGCGTGAGCATCATGCCCCCAAGCTGGGTATGCCTCCTTGGTGCCATGAAGTGGTTAACGCGGTATTAATACCTGTTAACAATTGCGCGATAGTAAATTAATTGACATTTTTTGGCATGCACCCCGCCTGATTTTTACAAAATTCATGACAGCATGTCCCGGGTGGCCTTGGAAATTTTTTGTAAACCACACATGATGCGCCGCAAGTGCCCGCTTTTGGAGGTAAGAGCGGGTGGGAGATCGGGGTGCAACGCACCGCGCGCTATATCAACATTATCGGGGGGACCGACCTTGTCACAGAACACCAAACTTTACCCGCCTTCGGCGGATATGGCAGCAAATGCCCATGCCGACAAAGCGACCTATGATGCGATGTATGCTGCATCTATCGCGGACCCCGAAGCGTTTTGGGCGGAACATGGCAAGCGCATTGACTGGGTGACACCGTTCACCAAGGTGAAATCGGCCGACTTTTCGCTGGGCAACGTGGATATCAAGTGGTTCGAGGATGGCACGCTGAATGTGGCGGCGAACTGTGTTGACCGGCATCTTGCAACGCGCGGCGATCAAACGGCAATTATCTGGGAGCCCGATAGCCCTGAAGAAAAAGCCCTGCATATTACCTATAATGAGCTGCACGACAAAACCAACCGGATGGCCAATGTGCTGAAAGATATGGGCGTCAAAAAGGGCGACCGCGTTATTCTCTATCTGCCGATGATCCCGGAAGCCGCCTATGCGATGCTGGCTTGTGCGCGTCTGGGTGCAATCCATTCGATTGTTTTTGCAGGCTTTAGCCCGGATGCATTGGGCGCGCGGATCAACGGGTCTGATGCGAAGGTTTTGATCACTGCCGACCATGCACCACGCGGTGGCCGGTCCACACCGTTGAAATCAAACGCCGATACTGCCCTTTTGCACTGTGATGATCGCGTCAAATGCCTAGTGGTCAAGCGCACCGGCGCACAGACAACATGGACCGAAGGTCGTGACTATGACTACAACGCCCTATCGGCTGCGGCGTCAAACGAATGCCCCGCAACCCAAATGAACGCAGAGGATCCGCTTTTCATTCTTTACACATCCGGGTCCACCGGGATGCCAAAAGGTGTTGTTCATACGTCCGGTGGCTATCTGGTCTATGCTGCGATGACCCATGAATATACATTCGACTACAAGGACGGTGATGTTTTCTGGTGCACCGCAGATGTGGGCTGGGTCACGGGGCACAGCTATATCGTCTATGGCCCGCTGGCCAATGGCGCGACCACGCTCATGTTCGAGGGTGTGCCGACATACCCCGATGCAGGGCGTTTCTGGCAGGTCTGCGCCAAGCATAAGGTCAACCAGTTCTACACCGCCCCCACCGCCATTCGCGCGCTGATGGGCCAAGGCACCAGCTTTGTCGAAAAGCATGACCTGTCGTCTCTGCGGGTGCTTGGCACAGTGGGCGAGCCGATCAATCCGGAAGCGTGGAACTGGTATAATGATGTTGTCGGCCGCGGCAAATGCCCGATCGTTGATACATGGTGGCAAACCGAGACAGGCGGCCACCTGCTGACGCCGCTGCCCGGTGCGACCGCGACAAAACCTGGGTCCGCGACCCTGCCATTCTTCGGCATTGAACCTGTTGTGTTGGAGCCGACAACAGGCGAAGAACTGCACGACAACGGAGTTGAAGGCGTGCTTTGCATCAAGTCGAGTTGGCCGGGGCAAATGCGCACTGTTTGGGGTGACCATGACCGGTTCGAGAAGACATATTTTTCTGACTACAAGGGCTACTACTTTACGGGCGATGGCTGCCGCCGCGACGAAGATGGCTATTATTGGATCACGGGCCGCGTTGATGACGTGATCAACGTATCAGGTCACCGGATGGGCACTGCCGAGGTCGAAAGTGCACTTGTGGCCCATATTGCCGTCGCGGAAGCCGCCGTTGTGGGCTACCCGCATGACATCAAGGGTCAGGGCATTTATGCTTATGTGACGCTGATGAACGGACAAGAGCCCACGGATGATCTGCGCAAAGAGTTGGAAAAATGGGTTCGCTCCGAAATTGGCCCTATTGCCAAGCCCGACTTGATCCAATGGGCCCCCGGTTTGCCAAAAACCCGTTCGGGCAAAATCATGCGCCGCATTCTGCGCAAGATTGCCGAGAATGATTTTGGCGCGCTGGGCGACACATCGACTTTGGCCGATCCATCGGTCGTGGATGATCTGATCGCGAACCGGATGAACCGAGTCTAACCCAGATCGGCGGCGCCAAATTTCAGAATGACGGGGACGATCAGCTCTTCCTCGTCATTCAAATGGCGGTTCAGCAAACGCTCCAGAACAGCCAGCTCCGCCTCGAATTGACCCGTGGCATTTTTCATTGCGGGTTTTTTGTCGCGCGCATTCAAAACGTCATTTGCAGTGCCCACAAATTTATTGAGCAGGGCATCGATGTCGTGATGGTCTTTGTCCAGAATGGCAAAGCCGCCTTCAATGCGGGCATCTTTGGTCGCAAGCTTTGGAAAATAATAGGTGTCTTCGATCGTGTGATGCTCATGCAGACCGTTGACAAACATGCCGCCCAACCGCGAAAGCCGCGATGCGTATTGGCCGGTCTCGAACCCGCCATCGATAAACTTTTGCGCGTCGCTTTGCATATCGGCGACGACGCGGCGAAACATCATGTGACGGTCCAGCCAAAACCGGATCAAGCCATCAAAACCCGGATCGGATTCCCAGATGTCGCGGGGGTATTCCGCCAGCAAAACGCGCAGCGCATCGGGCAGTCCGCTACGCTCGGCAAGGGCAAGTTGGGTCATTGTGCTGCTCCATCTGTCAAGTCAAACATCTAGGTCGCCTCGTGGTGGATAACCAGTTTCCAGTGAAAAATCGAATGCTCTGTGGGGATAAGCGGTCAATTTTTCCTACGGGTCAAACTATGCCCTACCGACGCCCCTTGAGGCGCTAGAGACAATGGAAATGGGGGTAACGGCCCTCACCGTTGGGAGATTTTCATGACTTTGAAGACTGCATTGAAAGCAACAACAGCGGCTATTCTGCTTTTGAGCGGCACTGCGGTATTTGCCTGTGGCCATGCCAAACACCCTGTGACGGGCGAAACGCTTGCGACAGATCAGGCGTTTACCTACCGCGATCTCGACAAGAGCCCGTAAATTGCCCCCAGTGTCGCCGAAGACAGCGCCGGCGTCGCCCTATAGCTGGTATGTCGAGTTGATGAGTCTCGAAAATGCATCCGAAGTGATTGCGGGCGATATGGACCCGTCCGCACTTGGCGTGACCGCAACGGACGACCACACGCTGGTGGTGAAACTGACCCAGCCGCTGCCATACTTCCCGCCGATGGTGACGCATTTTACCACCTTCCCTGTCCCGCGTGCACCAATCGAGGAATTGGGCGCTGACTGGACCCAGCCGGGTAATATGGTATCCAACGGCGCCTATGCGCTGACCGAGCATGTGCCGCAGGAAAAACTCGCGCGCGAGCGGAACGTGAATTACTGGGACAACGAAAACACAATCATCGAAATGACCACATCGCTTGTGATCAACGATGAAAACGTGGCCCTCACGCGCTTTCTTGCCCGTGAGTTGGACCGCACAGAGGGGCCATCTGGTCAGTTCCCCGCACTTCAGGAAAACTATCCCGACGACATCATGTCGGTGCCAAATGCCTGTTCCTATTACTACACCGTCAACATGACACAGACAGGTAACCCTGCCTTGCAAGATCCAAATGTGCGCAAAGCACTGTCATTGGCCGTAGATAGTGACGTGATCGTGGATAACGAATTGGCCGGTGGCCAAAAGGCGGCTTACACATTCACCCACTGGGCAACTGCCGGGTTTGAAGCCCACGACATCCCTATGGCCACGACGACCCTGGCGGAGCGTAACGCCAGGCGGCGGCCTTGATGGAAACCACAGGCTACGGGTCCGATAACCCACTGTCGGTCAAACTGACCAGCAACACATCCGACGCCCATAAAGGCATCGCAATCGCGATCAGCCAGATATGGAAACAGACCTTGGGTGTCTCGACAGAGCTGAACAACGAAGAATGGCAGGTCTTTCTGGAGGCACGCGGCAATCAGGACGATGAAATTGCCCGCGCAGGCTGGTGTGCCGACCATAACGAAGCATCGACCTTCCTTGATCTGATGCCGTCGGCATCTGGCTATAATGAGGCCAAGTATAACAACCCCGAAGTTGACGCGCTTTTGACAAACGCCAAAACCGCCGATAACCCGCAGGCCGATTATACCGCCGTCGAGCAGTTGATCGCGTAAGATGCGCCGATCATCCCACCCTAACACCAAACGCTCGTCGCTGCGCCCCAAATAAACAGGGGCGCGGTTGCATTTTTGCATTTTGAACGCGGACCCGGATTTATGTTTAGCTTTGTAACCCGACGGCTTGCCGTGGCCATCCCGACGTTGCTGATCCTCGTCGTGACCATCTTTGCCTTTTTCTTTGTTGGCGACGGGCTGCGCGATGCGCTCGATCCCCAGGACCGTTGATATGAGCCAGCTGGACATTACCGACCTGAAAGTCACCTTTAAAACCGGCGATGGCGACGTGAACGCGGTCAACGCGCTTTCTCTGAACATCGCTGCGGGTGAAACCCTTGCGATTGTGGGCGAAAGCGGCTCGGGCAAAAGCCAGACCGCCTTTGCGACCATGGGTCTTCTGGCGCGCAATGACCGTGCCACGGGGTCGGTCAAGTTTGACGGCAAAGAATTGTTGGGCCTGCCCACCAAAGACCTGAACAAAGTGCGCAGCCAGCAAATCGGTATGATTCTCCAAGACCCGATGACATCGCTCAACCCCTATATGCGCATCAACGACCAGATGGCCGAAGTGCTGACACTGCACGAAGGCATGAGCAAACGCGAGGCCATCACCGCGGCTATTCACATGCTTGATGCCGTGGGTATCCCCGATGCGGCCAACCGGATACGGTCCTATCCACATGAATTTTCCGGTGGGCTGCGCCAGCGTATTATGGTGGCCATGTCGCTGTTGTGCCGGCCCAAGCTGTTGATTGCCGACGAGCCGACAACCGCGCTTGACGTGTCGGTGCAGGCCCAAGTCGTGAACTTGCTGATGGAGTTGCAGCGCGATTTGGGTCTCTCGATGATCTTCATCGCCCATGACCTGTCGGTGGTCAAACATGTCAGCGACCGGATTGTGGGGGTATATCTGGGTCGACAAATGGAAACCGCAAGTGCGCAAAAACTGACCACCGCGCCAGAACATCCCTATACCCAAGCGTTGATCTCGTCGGTGCTGGTCCCCGATCCCGCGCTGGAAAAGGCGCGTGTCCGCCCGATCCTCGAAGGGGAACTTCCCTCGCCACTGGCCCCGCCTTCAGGCTGCGTTTTTCGCACCCGCTGTCCCAAGGTGCAGGATGTTTGCGCGCACGATCGCCCCGCGATGATCGATCTTGGCCGCGCGCACCGCGTGGCCTGTCCGTTCCACGCGCCAGCCCAAGTTATCTTGACCAAAGCAGGCTAATAGTCGCGTTCGAAGAAAACACCGAGGCTTGTTTCTCCATCCGCGCCGACGGTGCCTTTTGCGGTAATTTCGTCCGTGACATCCAGGTTCAAGTTGATCTCGGTTGACCCGTCGCTCGAAACGGTCACATCCGTGTAGACGTTCTCGGACAGATATTTACCGGCACTCACAGCCGCATTACCTGCTTCGTCCGTGGTGACATCAAAATCGTCCAGACCAATCTTTCCGCGGAAATTATCAATCAATCCGCCGCCACCACGACCCGCCAACGTGCCCACGGCCGCGGCCAGTTGCACGGCCTGAAGCGGGCTGATATTTTCAAGATCACGGCCAAAAATCAGTTGCGATAACACCTCGTCCTGCGGCAGGGACGGGGTCGACACAAAGCTGACTTCCGGCTCTGTTGCGGGCCCTTCGACGATGATGTCAATTTTGGTACCAGTGCGCGCCTCGGTGCTTGCAACCAGCCGGATGTAGGGAATGAAATCACCCTGCAATGTCACACTGCCTTCGGATAATTCAAACCTTTGCTGCAAAATATCCAGCCGACCGCGGATCAGCTCGAACAGTCCCGTAGGCTGCACATTCTGCGAGGTCCCCGCGATACGCAATATGCCGCCAAGCTCGGCATCAAGGCCACGGCCACGGATGAATATCCGCGACGGCGCATTGATGGTGATATCAAGCGGAAACGGCCTGACCGCGCTACTGGCGTTTGACACCTCTGCGCCGCTTGGCAAAATTCCGGCCTTGTCCAATGTGCGCCGTACCGCATCTGCGGCGCCAATATGCGTGACATCGGGTAAATCGCCTAGCGCGCCCACGCCAGAGGACGGCACCTGAATGTCGGTTTGCCCAAGATTGACCGTGCCGGACACAAGCGCCCCGCCCGTCAAAGGGCCGCGTAAATTCACCACGCCGGACAGGTTGGTTTTGAACAACTCGGGGTCCTTCAAAACAACGTCAGTCAGCGTCAGTGCAACATCTGCTGTCTGCGATGCAGCCATGCCAATAGAGCCCGCGATCGCAACACTGCCGCCCGATTGCACGTCACCGGTGATGCCAATGTCGGCGGATCCGTTGCGCAGCGTGATGCCACCGGCAATATTCTGCAAACCCTGCGCAAGCGTCGGCGCAGTCAGGCGTGCGTCCAATAGATCAATCCGGCCGGTCACGGATTGCAGGGCTGCGGGGCCATTGATCGCGAGGTCAAACGCGGCCTCACCTGTCAGGCGACGCGGATCAATTATGCTATTGGCCAGCCCCAACGGCGCACGTCCACGCGAGGTGATGTTCAACTGGCCACCAGCCCCAATTTGGCCATCTGTACGAATTGTGATCCCACCCGGGCCCTCGGCCTGCGCGTTCAGCCCCCAAGTGCCGTTCGGGTCCAGCGACGCCGTGCCCGTGGCGGTCACTGGTCCTGAGAGTTGATCGGTCAACACCCCGACATCGCGCAGGCGGGCCTCAAATGCGCCGCGACCGGCACCCGACTGGCCACCCAAATTCCCCGAGAGCGTAACATTGCCCGTCGAAACATCCAGCGTTTCAATTTGCAGGTCACCTGCCTGCAAAGTGGCCTTGGCGCGCAGCTGGCCGGTCCCAGCCAGCAAGATATCCGCGATCTTGTTGCCAACACCAAGGTTCGTGGTTTGCGCCGAAACCGAGGCATTGAAGGTAGAGAGATCAGGCATGATACTGCCTTCAATGCGGGTTGAAAAACCGCCCGATACAGGCTGCCCGATCAGGCGCTGGTAGCTTGCAAGCTCTGCGACAGAGGCGTTCAAAGTGCCTGTCAGGCGCAGATCGGGCGCTATCTTTCCTTGCAACGACACCGCAGTGCCCGGTCCATTGAAGCGGATCGCAACATCGCCGTTCTCGGCTTCGTCCCGCGATACCGCAATAGTTGCATTGATTGGTCCACTCAGGCCTTGATCCAGCACAGCTGCGTCGGGAATGTCTGCTGCCATGTCAAGGTTGACTGCCCCTGCTAGACCACCTTGTCCGCTCGCTGTGATCTTGGCGGCATCAGTGGCGACATCCAGCGATTGCAAGATAAACTGATCCAGACCGGCACGGCTAAACTGTGCCGATAACGTCCCGTCGCCGCGCAGCAGCGGGTCGACCTGCGTAATACCCAACACCAGATCGCGGGTCGTGCCCGATACCGATGCCGTAAACCTTTGCCGGTCTTCGAGCAGATCCAACGTCACATCGAGCTTGGCCGCTCCTGCCAAATCGCGGCCTGAAACCTGCGCATAACGCCGCAAATCCGCGACATCTGCCACCGCTGTGATGGCTACGGTCTGCCCGTCTTGGGTCGGGTTGATCCGGGCCAGCACGTCAAGCAGGGTGTCTGCCGCGCCCCCGATCAGGTCGATATTGACTGTTCCGTTCGCCGCGCGCGTGGCTGTGCCACTGAGCGTCGCGGGGCCTTGCAGTTTTGGCTCGATCAGCGCTACGTCTGCAACCGTCAGGTCAAATTTCGTGCGGCTCTCAATGCTGGTTATATCCGCGCTGGCGGTCACATCGGCGGCGTCTGTTTTGATCTGAAACGCATCCAGACGGGTCCCTGCCGTGTCGCGAACCGCCGCGGCCGAAACGGTGCCGCGCCCTTTAAAAACCGCGTCCAGTTGCGGCACACCAATCGACAGATCGGTCGTGGTGCCGGACAGGATCACGTCAAATAACCCGTCCAACGGGGTGACCGTGCTTGCGATCGCGATCTCACCCGCACCGGCCAAATCGCGGCCCGCAAGCCCCGAGAACCGCTCTAACGCATTGACGGTCAGCACAATATTGCTTTGGGTTCGCAGTCCCGCTTTGCTGCCTTGAATGGTTGCGTCGGCCAATGCCTCCATGCCCGGACCATCAAGTGTAAAGCGCGAAATGCGCGTCGGGCTGCCCTCTGTGCGGGCGGCTTCCAACACGCCGGAAATCTGGTTGCCAAAGGCTTGGGCTGTGGCCGCATCGTCTAACGCCAGCCCGTCAACCTGATAGGCCAGATTGGCCGAGACCTCGCCCTGTGCTGCACCTTCACCAGGTACCAGAATACCACCACCGGACAGGGTAATCTGGTCCATATACAGGCCCGGGCGATCGAACCCGTTGACGGTAAATGCAGTTGTCCAATCGGTTGCAATAGCCGCGTCATAATTGAGGTTGATAGATACCGTATCGACATATGTTTTTGGACCCGACAGCGGCAATAGAACGCTGCTGCCATCTTGGCTTGCGATCTGACCTGTCACATTCAGGCGTTCCGGCCAGCCCTGCGCCCCAATATCGGCACTGCCCTGCAGTCGAATTGACTCTGCAGTTAAATCAAACGCTTCCAGCTTTATCTGACTGTCTGTGGACGTCTGTGCATCAACTTTAAGCTGGACATCATCGCCAAAGAAATCCCGATATTCCGGTGCAAATAGCGGGGTGACATCACCACCGATGTCAAGCTTGATATACTGGCCACCCACGTCACTGCGCAGGGAAAAATCACCCAAAATTCGGTCTTGACCATCCGTGGCAAGCGCAAGTGTCGCGCCGTAGTTTTCAACAGGGGCAGTCCCCTTGATCAGCAGCTTTGTCGACGGGCGACCAGGCAGGTCCAACAGCCTTGCGGCAACCCCGTCCGGCCCTTCCTCAACGCCGAGTGTCAGTGCCAAAATCCGGTCGGCATTTGTGAATGACCCGTCAATTTCAAACACCCCCGTCTTGTCACCCAGCCGTGTGGCCACGATATTGGCAAGGCCTTCACCGCCGGACAATGCCGCATTTCCCTGCACGCTGATCCGCAGTTCCTCGCCTAAAAACGCCTCTCCAAGGATGATCTCCGCGATGTTCAGCGCGTCCAATGCAATGCCAACCGGTAGGTCCGGCAGACCAAAGGGTGTTGCTTCGGGCGAGGGGGCCTCGGCCTGCGACACTGGCGGGCGCGTGACGACAATGCGCTTGGCGCTTAACTCGTTGACGTCAATTGTGCCGCGCAACAAGGCGGCGCGGTTCCAGTCAAGAACAACACCTTCAAGCGTCAACCAGATACCGTCGGCATCCGCAATCGTCATACTTTCGATAGAGGCCGCAGAGCTAAGCGCGCCTTGAAACCCGACGATGTTCACGTCACGCGCGTCGCCCGACAGACTGTCCTCGATCAGAGTAGTCAAATATCCTTTGTCGGTTTCAGTTTGAGACTGGGCCAGCATTGGCGCGGGGGTCAGAAACAAAGCGGTTGTCAGGACGATATGCTTCAAAACGATTGTCCAATGCCGATATAAACTTCGACAGATTTTGCAATATCGTCACCACTGGCCGGCGTGCCAATATCCAACCGGATCGGCCCGATCCCTGTATTGTAGCGCACGCCGATGCCCGCACCCGCGTGCCAGTCCGACGCTCCGGAAAACCCCGCCTCGGCGCCAACCTGACCAAAGTCATAAAACCCCACCACACCGATTTTGTCAGTCACCGCGTAACGCGCCTCGATCTGGGCGCCTACATAAGACAGACCACCCGTCTGATAGGTTGCGCCGTCGATGGTGCGGATCACGCCAAGGGCATTATAGGACTGCCCGCGCACAGAGCCGCCGCCGCCCGAGTAAAACAGATAGTCGGCGGGCGTCTTATCCAAGTCACCACCTAGCACGGTGCCAAGCCGCGCGCGCGCCGCGATTGTCAGTTTCTCCGCCTCGCCAAAACTACGATAAACCCTCGCATCGGCAAATATACGACCCCCGTAATCGCCTGAATTGATATCGATATAGGGGGTCAGCTCTGCGTTGATGTAATAGCCCCGTTTTGCGTCCGTGGGCACATCGCGACGCTCCAGCGACGCGGCAAGTGGTGTTGTGAAAAGCGTATATTCACGCGTGCCCAGCGGCGTGACCTCACGCGCTGACAGCAACCCAATACCAACTTTAGTGGTCAGGTCCCCGTCAAAAAGTCGGGTCAGTCCCAAATCGATCGATACCTTATCAAGCAGGTAATCAGGTTCGTCCATCCGGCTAAGTGCTGCGCGGGCAAAGAAATTCGTTTCCGCACCGAAAACTGCCGGGCGCTCGAAACTTGCGCCAACACTATAATCTGTCCCACCGGTTTCGCCGCCAATACCCGAGACTTCGCCGTCCACACGGAACCGCTCGGCACCCGACATAAAATTGCGGTGCATCCAATAGGCTGAAACCTGAAGGCCTTCGACAGACGACAATTCAATGCCAAAGCCGATGCGCCGCGGTTTGCTTTCGACAACCTGAATTTCAATGGGCAGCGTGTCATTGGGGCCGATCTGTTTGGCCTCAATGGCGGCCACACTGTCAAAGGCACCGGTCGCGCGCAGGCGGCGCTCTGCCTTTTCAATTTCCTGCGGATCGTAGATATCGCCAACCGGCAGGCCCGCAATTTTGACAATGCGGGCGACGCGCACATCGGTCTGCCCTGTCACGGTCAACGCCCCGAATGTCAGTTGTGGGCCGGGGGCAAGGGTGACAGCCACGTCCAGTTTTTGCGTCGGATGTTGCGCTGTGATTTGCTGCCCGCTTGCTGCGGCTTTTGCATGGCCCGCCTCGCGCCAGGCAGTCAGGCCCGCGGCAACCGCTTGGCTAACCGCTTGGGATTTGGCGATTTGGCCGGTAGCAAAACTTTCGGGCAGCAGGGTGCCGGACGGCAGGGGCGACAGGTCTGTGCGGCCAAAGGTGAACGGTGGTCCGGGTTCGACACGCAACGAAATGGTGTCAATACGGCTCGGCGCATCAAGTGGTGCAATCAACGAGGCTTCACGCCCATCGACCAATATCGACACCTCCCCGCCATAGCGACCCTGCGCATAAAGTGCGGTGATCAAACGACGATAATCGGCACGGGCCGCAGCAATATAGTCTTGCGTATCAAGCGCCTCTTGCGGGTCAAGCGACAAGGTCAAGGATGCCGCGCGCATCGCACCCGTTAGCGTGTCGTCGTCGCCCGCGACGTCCACGGTAACCTCTTGAGCCAAAACTGCGGCTGGCAGTGCCCATAGCAAAGCTAACATGCTTATCGATCTATGCACGGATTGACCCCTTGATCACCATTCAACTATGGGTTTGTGTTTATATGGACCGGATGCAATTGCCCAGTGCTGTGGCAATCACGATTATGCCTACCATATTTGGTATCGCCCCAAGGTCACGCCGTATTTGGACCCTAAAATGTCAGATTGCCAAATGCAGACCAGACATAAAATGTGCTAGCCTGCCCTGAGTGACCCTGATGACAAGGCCAAAAACCCAGATGAAAGACGGAGTTATCCATCCGCAAGTGCCTTTGCGGCCCGCCGAAACCGTGATGCGGCTGCGGCGAATGGGGGCGTCGTTTCCGCACAGGCTTTCGTTTTTGCGCATTCTAACCCGAATCTTGGCCCATGAAAATGTCACCGTGCAGCGCACCCATTGGCAAATCTCCGCCGATGGCTATGGGCACGCGGTCTATCAGGTGCTGCTTGGCGGGTTTGACTACGCGCTGATTGCTGTCTCAACCGATTTGCCCGCAGACCAGCGCACTGACCGCGTGATCGCGACCGCGTGGGATACGTCCTACGTGCTCTATGACGGGGTGCCCTCGGCGGCCGAAATCGCGCGGGTAGTTGCCGCAGCCCCCTTGCAAGAGGCCGCACGTTTCACCGCCCGCGACCTGATCCTTAGCCGCGCAAACAAATCGGTGCGCCTGTTTGATCACGTTGTAACCGCCCTGCGCGAGGGGCGGCAACCCGACCCCGATCTTGTGCGGCAAACGGGGTATCTGATGCGCACCACGGCGGTCTACGGCAACGGAAAATTCGGCATCGCCGATCGCGGTATCATCAGCGACAGGCCCTATCTGGCGGGGCCTTTCATGGCCGAGATGCTGACGGTCTGGCTCATTCGCGGCTTTACCCATGATCTTGTGGAACATGTTGGCGGCGCGCCACTGGACCGTGATATAAAGCGCAGCCTTGGCATCGGCAATGCAACGGGACTGGGCATGGCACCATTCTTGGTGAACCACCCGCTGTTGCTGGATGCGTGGATGCAAGCCCGCGAAACCGCAATTGCGCGGGTGCGGGCGGTGCCTGCATTGGACCCGGCGTTGATCGCACGTATTTACGAGCTTGCGGCACGTGCGGCGGCGCATCTGGGCGAATGGACTGTCGCCGATCCGGTTGCAGCATCGCGGATAGCAGTCTTGCGGCGCGAATGGCCCCAAATCACGTCGATGATGACCCCCGAAATGATGACCGGCGTCCAGCCAATCGACAGGTTGATCACAGCCAGTGCCGCCTTCTCGGTGGACACTCAGGAACTGCTCGCCGCTATGTTGATGGAGCCTTTCGGCGATTTGATCGACGGGCTTGGTGATTGTATGGCCACGCCTTATGCGCCGCGTCTGGATCCTGCGATGGGTTGCGATGCGCTGGCCAGGCTTATCGACCAGGATTGGGGCCGGGCGGTTAACACCGATTTTGACGCGCCCCAAAATTGCTCGCGGTTTTGGTATGTCTCAGAGGAAAAACTGGAACCGCGACTGGGCGATAGATACTCCGAAGCGGGCGCCGAGCTTGAAAGCCCGCTGGATGTGGCGCGACAGGTCAAAGCCTTGGCTGTCGATCTGTCAGGGTCGTCAGGCAGTGTCAGCACGTTCTTACAAAACTACCCTGTGCATCGGGCCACTGTGCGGCGGGTTCAGACATTGCACCGCCATAAGTATTCGGAAATACGCGATAATCTTATCGGATCAGACTGCCTGCCGATCGATATGCTGCGCTGCAAACTGTCGTTTTTCGGGGCCGCAAAGTTTGACCCTAAATCGGATCGCTGGACGCGGATCACATTGGCCCAAGGCGCGCCCTTGGCAGATGAATTGGATAACGCCGACGACTGGTGGCTGCCGGTGAGCGGGATATGATGCGGTCTTTGAATGAAATCAGCGGCATGGTTTTGAAAGCCGCGCGTGGGGCTGGCGTGCCGCTTGGGCACTGCGAAGATTTGGCTGCCGCTGCGGGATATATCGCTGCAACCGATCCCGAGGCATTGGGCATTTTCGGGGCAGTCTTTGGTGCATCACACGGCATCCCGACTTGCACGTCGCAGGGCGATACCACGACTATTTCCTCCGGCTCGGTTGCAATTGCAGGACCCTTGGCGGTTGATGCCATCGGTGCGGGCGCGCGCGACGTCCGCTTGTGCAACGTCAGCGCCCCGACACTTGTGTTTGCGCTTTTTGCAGTGCGGGGCTTCGCGGTTTCTCACCGCTTTGAGGGGGTTGATTTGATTGTGACCACAACATCCGACGCAGCCCCGCCGGCCCCCGTCGTCGGACCCGCCGTGGTGTCAGACCAGCTCTGGCAGACACTGGCCGATTTTGCAGCTAAGACCTATGTGCCTGCCTCGGAGGCGTCGCGGATGGCCGGTGCGGGCGCGGGTTTGACCGATAACGACTAGCCGAACGGCGCGGTCGGATAGGTGACACCCGCGAGGTATAGCCCGTCTGGCGGGCTCACCGGACCACAGGCGGCACGGTCCTTGGCTGCCAAGGCTTTTGCCACGTCTTGCGGGGACCACGCGCCTGCGCCAACCCTTTCCAATGTGCCGACAAAGCTTCGGACCTGATTGTGCAGGAACGATCTTGCGCGCACATGGAACTGGTATTCCATGCCGCCGTTCACTTGGGTTTGGGTCACGCGCAATTCATCGAGCGTTTTGACCGGACTTTGCGCTTGGCACATGGTCGAGCGAAAGGTGGTAAAATCGTGATTGCCCAACAACATATTCGCGCCAGCCTGCATGGCCGCTACATCCAGCGGGTGCTTGACCTGCCACAACTGGCCGCGTTCAAACGTCAAAGGCGCGCGCCTGCTGATCACGCGAAACAGATAGTGCCGCTGGGTCGCGTCAAACCGCGCGTGCCAGTCCTCGGCAACGCGGGCGCAATTCACAATTGCAACGGGGGCAGGTTTCAGGTGGTAATTCAAGGCCTCCGACAGGCGGAACGGTTCCCAGTCCTGCACAAGGTCGCAATGCGCCACTTGGCCCAAGGCATGAACCCCCGCATCGGTGCGACCAGCCGCGGCAATGCTATGCGGGCCCGCCTCCAGTTTTGCCAAGGCAGCCTCGATTGCGCCCTGCACCGAAGGCTGGTCAGGCTGACGCTGCCACCCCGCAAACGGGGCGCCGTCATATTCAATTTGGATCGCAAAACGGGGCATATGGATCGCTTAGGGGGCGGGGCGCGATAAATCAATCCCTACACATCGCCATGTGCTACGCCTATCTTGGGGGTCAGACATGTTGAAAAGGACGCGCCTTTGGTTATCGCCGCAATTGCCGATCAGATTTCACGCAGCGTTGATGCGGTCACCGACAGGGTCACGGCCCCCTTTTCCGATCCGGTCATCAGGCTCGGCGTCACAGGGCTTAGCCGTGCGGGCAAGACCGTGTTTATCACCGCATTGGTCGCAAACCTGATGGATCGGGGGCGGATGCCGCAACTGGTAGCCGCCGCAAACGGGGCTATTCGCACCGCGTATTTGCAGCCCCAGCCCGATGACACATTGCCGCGGTTCGACTTTGAAACCTATCTTGCGCAACTGACCTCGCCCAATCCTAGCTGGCCCGAAGGCACCCGCCAGATCAGCGAATTGCGCCTATCTTTGCGGGTGCAGCCCACGGGATTGCTGTCCGGTTTCACAGGGCCGCGCACCGTGCATATCGACATCGTGGACTATCCGGGCGAATGGCTGCTGGATCTCGGTTTGCTTGATCTTAGCTACGAGCAGTGGTCAAAAGCGGCCATCGCGCGGGCCAAGGGACGACCATTGGGCGATGAATTTCTACAAATACTACAAGAGGTTGACCCAGACGCGCCCTTGGACGAGGTGCAGGCAAAATCCCTGACCGCTGCCTTTACCGCGCATTTGAACGCATCTCGCGAGGCGGGGTTTTCGGACTGCACACCGGGGCGGTTTTTGCTGCCCGGCGACCTGAAAGGGTCTCCTGTGCTGACTTTTGCCCCACTTGGTGCTCATGCGGGTCTGCGCAAATCATTGGGGCGCGAATTTGCCCGCCGCTATGAAAGCTATAAGCATAATGTGGTCAAACCGTTCTTCCGAGATCATTTTGCCAAAATCGACAGGCAGGTGGTTCTGGTCGATGTGCTAAGTGCGATCCATGCAGGCCCGCCCGCGATGGACGATTTGCGCAACGCGATGGCCGCGATCCTTGGGGCTTTCAGGCCCGGTCGCAATGCCTTTCTGGCGCGGCTGTTCCAAGGGCGCAGGGTCGAGAAAATCCTTTTTGCGGCAACCAAGGCCGACCATTTACACCATAGTCAGCACGGCCAATTGACCGCGATTACCGAAGCTTTGCTGCGCGACGCCAAGGACCGCGCCGATTTTGCGGGCGCGCAAACCGCCGCCATGTCGATTGCCGCGTTGCGCACCACCGTCGAGGATACCGTCGATCACCGCGACGGGCCGCTAAATGTGGTGCGCGGGCGGTTGTTGGAAAACGGCAAACAGGCGGCATTCTATCCGGGCAAACTGCCCAATGATCCGGCCCATTTGCTGGGGCCTGCGCGGGCCGGTGCACCGGCGTGGCTGGACGACGATTACAGCGTGATGAATTTCGCGCCCGCACCTTTGGATTTACAGCCCGGCGACGGGCCGCCGCATATCCGGCTTGATAAAGCGGCGCAGTTTTTGATTGGTGACCGGCTATGAGCAATAACAAACGCGGGCCCGTCCTGATTGATCTCGAGGATGCAAAAGCAGCACAGCCCGACATCGCCCCCGCAGTGCCCGAGGCGGTGCGCGGACCTGCGGCCATGCAGCATGTGGCCAGTATCGCTGCGCGAAAACCGTCGCGGCTGGCGCGGTGGTTCTGGTCACTTTTGCTGACACTCACGGGGTTTGTGGTCTCGCTGGCCGCGTGGGACTATGTCAATGGGTTGCTTGCGCGCTCGCCGGTTCTGGGCGGCGTCGCAGTGGCGCTGGTGGGGCTGTTCTGTGTCGTTTTGGCGGTGATCGCGCTGCGCGAATTTGCCGCCTTTGCCCGATTGCGCCGCTTGGACGATGTGCACAAGGCAGCGACGGCGGCGCTGGCCAATCAGGATCTGGGGCAGGCGCGTGATGTGGTGGCAAAGCTGGTTAAACATTATGCGGGCCGCGACGATACAGCATGGGGGCGGACGCGATTGGCAGAACAAATGGATGATGTTCTGGATGCCGATGGCTTGCTTGGCGTGGCCGAGACCGCGCTTCTGGCCCCGTTGGACGCGCGTGCAATGCGCAACATCGAAGCCGCCGCGCGCCGAGTGGCAACCGTCACCGCGATTGTGCCTATCGCTTTGGCGGATGTGTTCACCGCCTTGACTGCGAACCTGCGCATGATCCGGCAAATCGCGGAAATCTACGGTGGGCGCTCGGGCACTTTTGGCAGTTGGCGGCTGACGCGCACGGTTTTGACCCATCTTGTGGCCACAGGGGCCGTGGCCGTGGGCGACGATTTGATCGGCTCCATCGCAGGCGGCGGGATCATGTCGAAAGTCTCGCGGCGCTTTGGTGAAGGGGTGATCAACGGCGCATTGACGGCGCGGGTCGGTGTGGCCGCCCTTGAGGTCTGCCGCCCCTTGCCATTCCGCGCAGTGCCACGACCATCGGTCACCGCACTTGTTAAACGCGCCTTGACCGGTTTGTTTTCAAAAGCCTAGCGAAAGCGCGGCGCAGGCCCCACCGGCACCGGACCGACCAACATCAGACCGTTTTGAAAGCTGACCGGCAAGGACAGGCTATTGGACCCGCCCGCCAAAATCGTGCCCATGTTTTCCAATGTCTCTGATACGCCCTGCTCGATCAGGCCCGCGTTTACCGCCATCTGCACCATCTCACGCCAGTTTTGCGCCTCCAGCGTGAATTGTCCGGTTGGTATTCCTGAACGATCAATGGTCACCTCGCCCTTGCCGCGCAATGACAGCGGCCCCCACGCAAGCGTCATGCCGTTCAACTTAAATGCATCGATTTGCGGGCGACGCAGGTCTGATATTACATTGCGGTCAAGTTTACGGTCGGTTGTGATGCTGGCATCAATTGTCATCTGGCTTAGGATCGCGGGAAAATTACCTGCGGGGTCAAGAATTTGGCGCAATGACACAGGCAAGGCAAGATCGTTGATATCGGCAAAAGCGGCATATAACAAAGGCGCGTCCTTGGCGGCACGCAAGGCAACCAGCGCATTCGACAGCGAAAACACCGTGCCTGCGCTACTGTCTGCCCGCATCTGACCCACTTCGACCGTAAAACGGGTCAGATCAAGATCGGTGTTAGCTGCAACCAACGCACTGGCGCGCAACCCGTCCGATGTCAGTGTCATCGGCACGCCGCCAAGGGTCAAATCCTGACGGTCAGCTAGTGCAAGAATAACCTCGTTTGGTTTGTAAGACAGCGAGAGCACCTGCACAAACGGGGCCTGCCACGCCAGATCACCGCTTGGAGGTATGACATTGAAGGTGGTCACCGTGGTGTCAAAACGGGATGGATACCCTCGTGTGTTCAGGCTTTCATAGTCCAGCGTCCAGCCATCAAGGCGCATCTGCGCGATTTGTGCGGTGGCGGTGCGTTCAACCGCGGCGGCCCCTATGAACCAGTAGCCGCTATAGATTGCCGCCAGAGCGAGCACGAGAATGGTAAGTCGGCGCATGGTTCCCCCTTGGCGTCTGGTCTTGGCTCGTGTTTATAGGGCGCATTGGAAAAGGACCAGCAAGATGGCGCTATGGGTATTCGGATATGGATCACTTTTGTGGAATCCGGGGTTTGAACCTGCGCGTCAGGAACGGGCGGTCCTCAAAGACTATCACCGTAGTTTCTGCATGTTATCGATCCACCATCGCGGGACGGTTGCAGAACCGGGTCTGGTTCTGGCGCTGGACGCGGTGGCCGGCGGGCAATGCACCGGAGTCGCCTTTCAGGTCAAGCCCACTGACGAGGCACATGTCTTGGCAGAATTGCGCGCGCGTGAATTGATTTCATCGGCCTATGTCGAACGACATGTCACTCTGTCGTTGGATGATGGGGGCGCGGTCGAAGCGCTGGCCTATGTCATCGACCCGGATCACGAGCAATACTGCCAGTTTGACCTTGAAATCCAGGCCCGGATGATCGCGCGTGCGGTGGGCGGTCGTGGACCAAACTCCGAGTATCTTTATAATACTGCCAGCCATCTGGACCTGATGGGCATTCGCGATGACGACATGACATGGCTGGTGACCCGCGTAAAAGACATCGTAAAGTAAAAGACATCGCAAAGATGTAATCGACATTACCGCGGAATTTATTTGGGATTTTGCGCACCCTTGCCTATGGTGTGGCTAACAACAATGACGAGGACCCCTTTGTGGTAAACGTAACAAAGGACGCCGAGGTAGAGCCGCAGTTTTCACAACCCACGCGACAGATCATTTTGATGCTGTTTGTCTTGGGTATTGTGGGGGCTGTTTTCTACGTCGGGTATGCACAGATCGCGGCAATTTTCTTGTCGAACCCCTATTTGAACGGGCTGATTCTGGCCGTGTTCATCTTGGGGGTTTTGTCTTGTTTCGGGCAAGTGGCGCAGTTGATGCGCTCGGTGCAATGGATCGAAGGGTTCGCGCAGCGACGTCTGGGGCATGAAATGACACTTGCGCCGGGCCTGCTTGCGCCACTTGCGACGCTTCTGCGGTCGCGGGACGCAAAAATGCAATTGTCGTCAACGGCGGGCCGGTCAATTCTGGAATCCGTCGCACAGCGGATCGATGAAGATCGCGAAATCACCCGCTATATCGGTAATACACTGATTTTTCTTGGACTTTTGGGCACATTCTACGGGCTGGCAACAACAGTCCCCGCGCTGGTCGAAACGATCCGGTCATTGAACCCCGCCGAGGGCGAAGACGGCGCCGATATTTTTGCGCGTCTACAGCAGGGGCTGGAAAGCCAACTGGGGGGCATGGGCACCGCATTTTCATCATCGCTGTTGGGGCTGGCAGGATCACTGATCGTGGGCCTGCTGGAGCTTTTCGCTTCGCATGGCCAAAACCGGTTTTACCGCGAGCTTGAAGAATGGCTCTCCACGATCACACGGCTCGGGTTTTCTTCGGGAGATGAAAACACCGGCGAGGCGGGTCTCATGGTCGAATTCATGGACCATATGGCCCAACAAATGGAAGCCCAACAGGCCTTGATCATGCGGTCCGAGGACGCGCGCAGCAGTCTTGATGCGCGTCTGGGGGATTTGACGAAAGCGCTTGAAAAAATAAGCACCGGGTCCAACGGCAGCACCGACGAGTTGCTGGAACGCGTGGCCGACGGTCAAGAGCGGCTGATCCAAAAGCTGCGCGACAGCGGCGTGGACGGGATCGATGCGGAAAGCCGGATGCGGTTGCGGTCGATCGATGTGCAAATGCTGCGTATTCTGGAAGAAATGTCCGCCGGGCGGCAGGAAACGATCGCCGATATCCGCGCCGACATCGCGGGTCTGACACGGGCGGTGCGCACAGGACGGGGCCGACCGCCCAGCGGCGATAGCTGACGATGGCCCTCAGCAGACGATCCTCCGGGCGGTTTCAAAACGCCATCTGGCCGGGCTTTGTGGACGCGATGACAGGCCTTTTGCTGGTGCTGATGTTTGTGCTGACCATCTTTATGGTGATCCAGTTTGTGCTGCGCGAAACGATCACGGGCCAAGCATCGGAACTTGATGAACTGGCCGCAGAAATCTCCAGCTTGGCGGCCGCACTGGGCCTGCAAGACGACAGAAACGCGACCTTGGCACAAAATCTGGCCAATGCATCCCAAGCTGCGGTCGAGCAGCGCGAATTGATTGACCGGTTGACGCAACAGCGCGATCAAACCACGGCTGCGCTGGTTGCGGCCCAAAACCGGATCACGGGGTTCGAGGCACAGGTTGCGGGTCTTTTGGCACAACGCACAGAGGCCACCGCGCAAATTTCGAACCTGCAAGCCGATCAAACCCGCCTGATGTCCGAACAGGAGGCGCTAAATCTGGCGTTGGCGCAAGCGCGCAGCGAGATTGACGCGGGCGTCGAGGCGGCGCGATTGGCCGCTGCGCGCCGTGAAGCACTTGAAGCGCTGGTTGCTGATGGCGAGACGCAAATTTCCGACCTCGAGGGGCAAAGGCTTGTGGACGGGGCGGCCGCACAGGCCCTTCGTGACCGTTTGAAATCCGCCGATACCGAATTGACGGCGATGACCCTGACGCTGGAACAAAAACGCCGCGAGGCCGAGGAAACCCTCACCCTGCTTGCCGCCGCGAATGCCGCAAGTCAGGATTTGGACATGAAACTGGCCGCGGCATTATTGGCCCAACAAAACGCTGAAAACGACCTGACACGGGCGCTGAACGAGGGGTCAAATCTGGACGCGCGCCTGCTTGCGGCCTTGGGTTTACAAGAAACGACCGCTGCCGAATTGGCCGAGGCGCGCGCGCAGATAGATGCGGCGGCGGGTCGAACAGAGGATTTAACCGCGCAACTGACCGCAGCCCTGACCGACAACACACAAAGCAAAGATGCGCTGGCCGCCGCTCGGACCGCACTGGACGAGATTTTGGCTGAGGGTCAAAAAACTCAAACCGAAATACAAGAACAACTGGCCGCGGCAGTTCTGGCAAAACAGGCGCTTGCGACCGAGCTTGCCGCTATCGCCGCCTCCGGTGAAGCCACCGAAACAGCGCGGCGCAGCTTGGAGGACCGGTTGGCAGCCGCGCTATTGGCCAATCAGGACCTGCAAGCACGGGTCAGCTCGCTTTCGGACGTGCGCACCGAAACCGAGAACGATCGCGCGAAATTGCGGGCACAACTGGCCAGCGCTTTGGCCGAAATGGCTGCGGCACAAGCCCAAACCGCGACACAAATGACAGCGCAAGAACGTCAGGCCGCCCTGTTGTCGGTGGCCAATGCCGCCCTGTCTGACGAAAAGGCTCTCTCGGCGCAAAGCCAACGGCAAGTGGCCCTTTTGAACGAACAGGTTGCCGAATTACGCAATCAAGTCGGCACTTTGCAGACGTTGTTGGATTTGGCCGAGGACGAAGATGTCGAGGCAAACGTGCAAATCGAGGCGCTTGGCGCACAGCTTAACACGGCTCTGGCGCGGGTCGCCGCAGAAGAACGCCGCCGCTTGGCTCTTGAGCAAGCGGAGCGTGCGCGACTAGAGGAAGAGACCGCGCGACTGACCGCGGAGGCGCAAAATCTCTCAAGGTTCAAATCTGACTTTTTTGGCCAATTGCGCGATGTGCTTGAGGGACAAGACCGCGTGCGTATTGACGGCGACCGCTTTGTGTTTTCGTCCGAAGTCCTGTTCGAGCCGGGCCGCGCGACGCTGTCGGATTTAGGGCGCGGCGAGATTGCCAATGTGGCGCAGATACTGCGCGATGTATCAAGAGATATCCCTCCAAGCATCGATTGGGTCATTCGCGTCGACGGGCATACCGATAACGTGCCGCTTTCGGGGACCGGACAATACCGCAATAACTGGGAATTATCGCAAGCGCGTGCTCTTTCGGTTGTGCTGTATATGGTGGAGTCTCAGGGTATTCCGCCCGAGAGATTGTCGGCTAACGGGTTTGGCGAATACCAGCCGCTGAACACCGACAATACGCCTGAGGCGCGCGCGCAAAACCGCCGCATCGAGTTGAAATTGACAGAGCGTTAATCGACGCTGAAAGTTTGCAACGCCCTATCAAGAACCGCGTCGCCGCGCGTGTAAATGACGACCAGTTCATAGCTGCCCTTCGCCCATCCTTGCGCAGGGGTGCGTCTGCCGAACGCGCGAAATGCGCGGGCTTGGTCACGAGAGAGCGTTTGTGTGTTTTCAAACGTCACCCCGTTTGGCCCTGTCATCGTCATCTGTAGCGTGTCGCCATCGCGCGGGCCGAACAGATGAACCCAGGCAACCATCGCGGGGCTGATAGACGTTGCACCCGTGTTTGCGGTCCCAGCTTTGATGTCGTCAAATTCTGGCACCGCATCGGCAAGCCCGATGTTGACAATGCCGCCCGCTGGCGTGGAAAGTGGGATAGCCCAAAGCGACGGTACGGTTGGATCAGGGCAGGCGGCTTGACCGTCGGCATTGAACGGGTCAATTGTTTGACCGTCTTTTCGCACGCTCAATTCCAAATGCGGAAATTGCGTTTGTCCGGAAAGCCCAACCTGACCGAGCGGTGTGCCTGCACTCACGGTTTGCCCTGCTGCGACGGTGATCGAGCCAAGCGCCATATGGCAATACTGCGTCTCGAACCCGTCTTCATGCCGGATGACAACGCCATTGCCGCACTCGCGACCCTTCACATCCGGCGCAGTCGGGCCGATCTGCAAAATGTCTGCCATGTCATTGCGTGTGCTAAGCACAGTGCCCGCCGCTGCGGCAAGAACATCGACCCCTGCGGCCTGATCTGCGAGGCTAAGAACCGCGATATCCGTGCCCTTATGCCCGTCATAGGTCAAGTCACCGCATGCAAAATCGGAGATGCCTACTGTCGGGTCATTATCCACGAATTGCTGGATAAAGCAGGTATCACCCAATGTGCAGTCAAGTGGGAAGGCCAGCGCAATTTCCCCCGCCGCAGGCGTTGCGGCGAGGGATATGAACGCAAGGCCGCGCCAGAACATTACTCGGCGGTCAGCAGCGGTGGCTTGTCGCCAGAGCCGCTAATGCGGGCCTGTTGCGGCTCTTCGAATTTCAGATCAAGCTTGCCAGCTTTCACACCAACCTTCACCAAGCCGCCTTTGGTCAGCTTGCCGAACAACAGCTCTTCGGCCAACGGCTTTTTGATATGCTCCTGGATCACGCGCCCAAGAGGACGGGCGCCCATCTTGATGTCATAGCCCTTGTCGGCCAGCCATTCGGTTGCTTTAGGTGTCAACTCGATGTGCACATTCCGGTCAAGCAATTGCGCTTCCAGTTGAAGAACAAACTTTTCGACGACCTGAAGGATCACCGGTTTTGGCAGGGCACCAAAGCTGATCACTGCGTCCAGACGGTTGCGGAATTCGGGTGTAAAGGTCCGCTCGATTGCCGCTGTATCCTCGCCCTCGCGGGTCTCTCGGCCAAAGCCCATGGCGTTTTTCGACATCTCCGAGGCACCAGCATTTGACGTCATGATCAAGATCACGTTGCGAAAATCGGTGGTGCGCCCGTTGTGGTCGGTCAGTTTGCCGTGGTCCATGACCTGCAACAGGATGTTGTAGACGTCAGGATGGGCTTTCTCCATCTCGTCAAGCAGCAACACGCAGTGCGGATTTTGGTCTACCCCGTCGGTCAACATGCCGCCCTGATCAAAGCCGACATAGCCCGGGGGTGCGCCGATCAGCCGTGAAACTGCGTGCTTTTCCATGTATTCGGACATGTCAAAACGCAAGAGTTCCACACCAAGCGTATCTGCCAGTTGCTTGGCCACTTCGGTTTTACCCACGCCTGTTGGCCCTGCAAACAAGTAGTTACCGATTGGTTTTTCAGGTTCGCGCAGGCCCGCACGCGCAAGCTTGATCGCCGATGACAGCGCTTCGATTGCCGTGTTTTGACCAAAAACCACGCGCTTGAGAGACTTTTCGAGATCTTTGAGGACCGCAGTGTCGTCCTTGGTCACGTTTTTGGCCGGAATGCGCGCAATTTTGGCAACCACCGCCTCGATCTCTTTGACGCCGATGGTTTTGCGGCGCTTGGATTCGGGGATCAAATGCTGTGCCGCACCTGCCTCGTCGATCACATCGATCGCCTTATCGGGCAATTTCCGGTCGTTGATATAGCGCGACGCCAGTTCCACCGCGGTCCGGATGGCATCGGCGGTATATTTGATGCCGTGATGCTCTTCGAAATGCGGCTTGAGCCCGCGGAGGATTTTGACGGTATCCTCGACTGACGGTTCTTTAACGTCGATTTTTTGGAAACGGCGCGCAAGCGCACGATCTTTTTCAAAATGCTGGCGGAACTCTTTGTAGGTTGTGGACCCCATGCAGCGCAGTTTGCCGCCCTGAAGCGCAGGCTTCAGCAGGTTAGACGCGTCCATCGCGCCACCGGACGTCGCCCCGGCACCAATAATGGTGTGGATTTCGTCAATGAAAAGAACCGCGTCAGGATGGTCTTCCATCTCGGTCATCACGGCCTTAAGCCGCTCTTCGAAATCACCGCGGTAACGGGTGCCCGCCAGCAGTGCGCCCATGTCGAGGCTGTAGATTGTGGCGTTAGCCAAAACCTCTGGCGTGTCACCGTTCACGATTTTGAAGGCCAGACCTTCGGCGATGGCGGTTTTGCCCACACCGGGGTCGCCCACCAACAGCGGGTTGTTCTTGCGGCGGCGGCAAAGCACCTGAATGCAGCGTTCGACCTCGTGGTGACGCCCGATCAGCGGATCAACATCGCCTTTGGTGGCTTTTGCGTTCAGATCAACGCAATATTTTGCCAGTGCGCTTTCTTTCTCGTTGGTGCCTGCGTCATCGACGGTTTCGCCGTCGGTCGGGGCACCGGACACGGGGCGTTGTTCGCCAAATGCGGGGTCTTTGGCCACGCCGTGCGCGATAAAGTTGACCGCGTCGTAACGGGTCATTTCCTGCTCTTGTAAGAAATAGGCGGCATTGCTTTCGCGCTCTGCAAAAATAGCGACTAGCACATTCGCACCCGTCACCTCGGTGCGGCCCGACGATTGCACGTGAATAGCGGCGCGTTGAATGACGCGCTGGAACGCAGCCGTTGGCACCGCTTCAGAGCCTTCGACATCAGTGATCAATGTCGCAAGATCCTCCTCGATAAAATCTTCCAGGTCTTTGCGCAGCTCATCAAGATTAACCGAACAGGCCTGCATCACGCGGGCCGCATCAGGTTCATCGATCAATGACAGCAGCAGGTGCTCCAGTGTTGCAAGTTCGTGCTTGCGCGCGTTGGCAAGCGCCAAGGCACCATGAATGGATTGCTCTAATGTGGTCGAAAAAGATGGCACGTGCGTGCTCCTTCATGCTTCGGGGTCGCCTTGGACGCGATGCGCCTTGTGCAACCGTGGCCTCTTAACCTTAAGGTTTGGTTTTATTCGCCAAGCTTCAAGGTTTATTTTGCACATTTGGTTCACAATGCGTGTGAACATTTGATTTTCACCCGATCATAAGCTGAAACAGGCGGGATTTAGCTAAAACTTATCTTTGCGCCGCCTGATTTCGGCAAAGACCTCGACGGGGGTTGCATCGCTCATGCCCAGTTGTGCCATGAATTTCGGGCTATCGGCACGTAAAAACGGGTTGGTCAGGATTTCAAGCTCAAGCCGGGATGGAACAGTGGGAAGGTTTGCGGCGCGGGCATTTTCTATGTCTTGAACACGAGAGATAAGATCGGAATTCTGCGGGTCAAGGGTCAGGGCAAATGCGGCGTTGTTTTGGGTATATTCATGGCCCGAGCAAATTATCGTATCTGCGGATAAGGTTCTTAACTTTTTCATACTATGCCACATTTGCGCGGGCGTGCCTTCAAACAGGCGCCCACAGCCCAAAGCCATCAAACTGTCGGCTGTGAAGGCCAGCTTTGAGGCGGGGAAGTGAAATGCTACATGCCCCAACGTATGCCCTGACACATCGATTACTGTCATGTCCTCGCCCAGCACGGTGATGATATCGCCATCGCTGACTGCAATATCCAGCGCCGGCAACCGGTGCGCGTCGGCGGCAGCCCCGATGATCTGCACCGGACCGGTGCGGTCCAAGCCGCCGAAGCCGTCGATATGGTCCCAGTGATGATGCGTGATCAACACTGTGGTCAAGGTCCACCCGCCCGCGGCCAATGCAGCGTTGATCGGCTCTGCTTGCGGGATATCGATCAGCGCTGCCTCGCGCGTATCGGTGTTGCCGATGATAAAGGCATAGTTATCTTGCAGGCACGGCACAGTGGTCAGTGTCAGGGGCATGGCTAATTGGTCCCGAATTGTTATTGTCCCCTGAACCTTGCTCAAAGAGGGGCCGACTGCAATGCACTTAGACGTTCTTGACTTGCGAAATTTCTATTACCGCAGCGCCCTTGGGCGTGGCGCACAGAAAGTTATCCGCGACGAGCTGACATTGATCTGGCCAGAGGCAAAGGGGCAGACCGTGGTTGGTTTTGGCTTTGCGGTGCCGCTGTTGCGCCCCTATCTTAAGGACGCGCGCCGGGTGATCGGTCTGATGCCGGGCCCGCAGGGGGTGATGCCTTGGCCCGCGGGGCAACCCAATATCTCTGTGTTGTGTGAAGATGTGTTCTGGCCAATCCAGACCGGGCAGGTTGATAAGCTGGTGGTGATGCACGGGCTGGAAACCTCTGATAACCCTGATGCGCTGCTTGATGAATGCTGGCGGGTGCTTGGCCCCGGCGGGCGAGCGGTTTTCGTGGTGCCAAACCGCGCTGGGCTGTGGTCTCGGTCTGATAAAACGCCTTTTGGGTTTGGGCGGCCCTTCTCGTTGGGGCAATTGGACGGGCTTTTGCGCAGGCACCAGTTTGTGATCGAACAGTCGAAATCGATGCTTTACCAGCCGCCATCGCACCGCAGGATTTGGCGCAAGCTGTCGGGGCTTTTGGAACGGGGCGGGCATAAATTACCCTATATAACCGCGGGCGGGGTGCTGATGGTCGAGGTCAGCAAACAAATGGCCGCCCCGAAGCGTGGCGGCCTGACCGAAGTCGTCAAACGCCCGCTGCGCGCCTTCGACGGGATAACGGCTACACCGGAAACGGCGCGCGGCGGATCCTGACCCGCCAGATACGTAGCGGTTTTATGATCAAGGCAGCTTTGCCCGATCAGGAGAATCGACTGACCCCACCACCGTGGAAAGACCCTCGCCACATGGGTTTTTCGATGCGCAAGGTGGGCCGCACGCCGCTTTTTAGCACAATCGCCATAAATATCACTGGCCTGACACAGCGCTTCACCAAGGGCGCGGATGATGAGCACATCAAATCTATCTGCAAGACAGATCGCACGGGCCCGACACCCGGACGCGCGATAATATGTGTTAATGAATTGTAAAACCTCACATTCAACGGGTTTCAGGGCCGCTTGTGTGCTCGCCGAGACCACGAGATAATCGGCGCTGTTAACGTCCAAAGGCAAGCCAAGGTCCGTCAAGGCGGAAAATCATGCCCAAAAGGCGACAATTTGACCATGCAAGGCGGTTGCGAGGTGGAGAACGCTCTGCTACATCGGCGATGATTTTGCCACCCTCGCGTGTTTGTGGGGGTATGAGTAAGCTGCCCTGATGTTGCCGTAAGACCGGCGATGGGACTGGGCCTAAGACATCGGAAGGGTGGACGTGTCCGAACCAATAGGAATTTCCACAGGCATCGCTGCGCGCTATGCGACGGCTGTGTTTGACTTGGCGATCGACGGCAAAGCGCTCCCTGCGCTTGAAAAAGATGTAGATGCTCTGGAGGCCGCATTGGCCGAAAGTGCCGATCTGCATACCTTGCTGACGTCGCCACTATATAGCCGCGAAGAGCAGGGGGCTGCGGTTGCGGCCATTGCCAAAAAGATGAAGCTGTCAAAGTCGACAGGCAATGTGTTGGCGCTGATGGCGTCCAAACGGCGCTTGTTTGTGATGCCACAGCTTTTGTCGGCTTTGCGCGCGCGCATCGCGGCACATAAGGGCGAAGTTACTGCCGAAGTCACCTCTGCCAAAGCCCTGAACAAGGCGCAGGCCGAGAGCTTGGCAAAGGCACTCAAGGCGCAAATTGGCGCCGACGTAAAAATCAAAGCGACCGTGGATGAGACAATCATCGGCGGTCTTATTGTAAAAGTGGGCTCGAAGATGATCGACACCTCGATCAAATCCAAGCTCAACGCACTCCAGAACACTATGAAAGAGGTCGGATAACATGGCGATCCAAGCGTCTGAAATCTCTGCGATCCTTAAGGACCAGATCAAAAACTTCGGTAAAGAAGCCGAAGTCGCCGAAGTGGGCCGTGTGCTCTCCGTTGGTGACGGTATTGCGCGCGTCTACGGGCTGGACAATGTCCAAGCCGGTGAGATGGTCGAATTCCCCGGTGGTATCCGCGGCATGGCCCTGAACCTCGAGGCTGACAACGTCGGTATCGTTATCTTTGGTTCCGACCGTGACATTAAAGAAGGTGACGTGGTCAAGCGCACCAACTCGATCGTGGACGTGCCGGTTGGCGACGAACTGCTGGGTCGCGTTGTTGACGGTCTTGGCAATCCAATTGACGGCAAAGGGCCGATCAAATCCAAGACACGTGCCGTTGCCGATAGTAAGGCACCTGGCATTATTCCACGTAAATCGGTTCACGAGCCAATGGCGACTGGTCTGAAGTCTGTGGACAGCATGATCCCGATTGGCCGTGGCCAGCGCGAATTGATTATTGGTGACCGTCAGACCGGTAAAACAGCGATCGCGCTTGATACGATCCTGAACCAGAAGTCTTACAACGATGCGGCAAAGACAGAAGGCGAAAAGCTGTATTGCGTCTACGTCGCAATCGGCCAAAAGCGGTCTACTGTTGCGCAACTGGTGAAAAAGCTCGAAGAGTCCGGCGCGATTGAATATTCAATCGTTGTTGCCGCGACTGCTTCTGATCCCGCACCGATGCAGTTCCTTGCTCCCTATGCGGCAACTGCGATGGCCGAGCATTTCCGTGACAACGGTCGCCATGCTTTGATCATCTATGATGACCTTTCCAAGCAAGCGGTGTCCTACCGCCAGATGTCGCTTCTGCTGCGTCGTCCACCAGGGCGTGAAGCTTATCCAGGTGACGTTTTCTATCTTCACTCGAGACTTCTTGAGCGCTCCGCGAAATTGAACGAAGACAACGGTTCTGGTTCTTTGACAGCGCTGCCGATCATTGAAACCCAAGGTGGTGACGTGTCTGCGTTTATTCCGACAAACGTGATTTCGATCACCGATGGTCAGATTTTCTTGGAAACTGAACTCTTCTTCCAAGGTATTCGCCCTGCTGTGAACACAGGTCTGTCCGTTTCGCGTGTTGGTTCTGCCGCACAAACAAACGCGATGAAATCTGTGGCCGGTCCTGTTAAGCTTGAGCTTGCGCAATACCGCGAAATGGCGGCGTTCGCGCAGTTCGGCTCTGATCTTGATGCCTCGACACAGCAGTTGCTGAGCCGTGGTGCACGTTTGACCGAATTGATGAAACAGCCACAGTATTCGCCACTGTCCAACGCCGAGATCGTCTGCGTCATCTATGCAGGCACCAAGGGTTACCTTGATAAAATCGATGTCAAAGATGTTGGTCGTTTCGAGGCTGGTTTGCTCAAGCACATGCGCACAAACGCAAGTGATGTGCTTGATATGATCACCAAGGAAGATCCCAAGATCAAAGGTGAGGCAGAAGACAAGATCAAGGCCGCTATCGACGCGTTCGCCAAAGATTTCGCCTGAACCCTTTCCCTAAGAGAAGGAGACTTAGCTGATGCCTAGTCTTAAGGACCTTAAAAACCGGATCGCGTCGGTCAAATCGACCCGCAAGATCACCAAGGCGATGCAGATGGTCGCGGCCGCAAAATTGCGCCGCGCCCAAGAAGCAGCCGAGGCGTCACGCCCCTACACTGAGCGCTTTAACGCGGTCATGGCAGGGTTGGCGTCCGGGGCTACGGGCTCTGCGGCAGCCCCAAAGTTGTTGTCCGGCACTGGCAGCGATCAGACCCATCTTTTGGTGGTGATGACGGCTGAACGTGGGTTGTGCGGCGGCTTTAACGGCAATATCGCAAAACTGGCGCGCAGCCATGCGCAAAAGTTGCTGGCCCAAGGCAAAACAGTGAAAATCGTCACTGTTGGCAAAAAAGGCCGTGACGTGATCAAGCGTGATCTTGGTGCGCATTTTGAGCAGCACGTAGACCTGACCGGCGTCAAGCGGATCAGCTATGCGAACGCCCAAAGCATCGCCAAGGACGTGTTGGCAAAGTTTGATGGTGGCGAATTCGACGTCGCGACCATCTTTTTTGCGCGCTTTGAAAATGTTGTGACCCAACACCCGACCGCATTGCAGATCATTCCTGCACAATTCGAAGCCGAAGAGGGCGCAGAAACTGCCCTTTACGACTACGAGCCGTCAGAAGAGGCCGTTCTGGCTGATCTTTTGCCGCGCGGTGTGGCCACGCAAATCTTTGCTGCATTGTTAGAGAATGCCGCATCCGAACAGGGTGCGCGTATGTCGGCAATGGATAACGCGACCCGTAACGCTGGTGACATGATCGACAAGCTGACCATCGAGTTTAACCGCTCGCGTCAGGCGAAAATCACCAATGAGCTGATTGAAATTATTTCGGGCGCTGAAGCGCTCTAAACCGGAGAAAACCATTATGGCAAACGCAAAAGGCAAGATCACACAGATCATCGGCGCCGTCGTTGACGTGCAGTTCGGTGACGACCTGCCGCAGATTTTGAACGCGCTGACGACAGACAACAACGGTAAGACGCTGACGCTTGAAGTGGCCCAGCACCTTGGTGAGAACACCGTGCGGACCATCGCGATGGACGCAACTGAAGGCCTCGTCCGCGGTCAGGAAGTAACTGACATGGACGCGCCGATCTCGGTGCCAGTTGGTGACGCGACACTTGGTCGTATCATGAACGTTGTTGGCGATCCGGTTGACGAAAAAGGCCCGATTAAAACCAAAGAACGGCGCTCTATCCACGCGGACGCGCCAGCATTCGAAGAGCAGTCCACTGCCTCCGAAGTGCTGGTGACAGGCATCAAAGTGATCGACCTTTTGGCACCCTACGCCAAGGGTGGTAAAATTGGTCTGTTCGGCGGTGCGGGTGTTGGTAAGACAGTTCTTATCCAAGAGCTGATCAACAACATCGCCAAGGTTCACTCTGGCTACTCCGTCTTTGCGGGTGTGGGCGAGCGGACACGTGAAGGTAACGACCTTTACTACGAATTCATCGAATCGGGCGTTATCAATGCGGACGATCTGACCAAGTCCAAAGTGGCACTTGTTTACGGTCAGATGAACGAGCCTCCAGGTGCGCGTATGCGGGTTGCTTTGTCAGGTTTGACAATGGCTGAATCGTTCCGCGACCAGTCTGGCACAGACGTTTTGTTCTTTGTGGACAACATCTTCCGCTTTACCCAAGCGGGCTCCGAGGTGTCCGCACTTTTGGGTCGTATTCCGTCTGCTGTGGGCTACCAGCCAACATTGGCGACAGACATGGGCCAGATGCAGGAACGCATTACATCGACCAAGAACGGCTCTATTACATCCGTTCAGGCGATTTATGTGCCTGCTGATGACTTGACTGACCCTGCGCCAGCGACCTCATTTGCTCACTTGGATGCGACCACGGTTCTGAACCGTGCGATCTCTGAAAAGGGTATTTATCCGGCCGTTGACCCGCTCGATTCCACATCGCGTCTTTTGGACCCTGCGATTGTTGGCGAAGAGCATTATGCGGTGGCCAACGACGTGCAGCAAACTTTGCAGCGCTACAAGAGCTTGCAGGATATCATCGCGATTTTGGGCATGGACGAATTGTCAGAAGATGACAAATTGACTGTCACCCGCGCGCGTAAACTTGAAAAGTTCCTGTCGCAGCCGTTTGACGTCGCACAGGTCTTCACCGGCTCGCCCGGTGTTCAGGTGCCGCTGGATGACACGATCGCCTCGTTCAAAGCGGTTGTGGCAGGCGAATATGACCACCTGCCGGAAAACGCCTTCTACATGGTTGGCGGCATCAACGATGTGATCGCCAAGGCAGAAAAAATGGCGGCGGACGCCGCGTAAGGAGCCGAAAAACATGGCAAACGTTCAATTCGATCTTGTCTCTCCAGAGCGCCGCTTGGCCTCTGTTGAGGCGACCGAAGTGCAGATCCCAGGTGCGGACGGCGACATGACGGCTATGGCCGGTCATGCGCCAACCATCACCACATTGCGCCCCGGCGTTTTGCGGGTAAAGCACGCCGGCGGGACCGATGAATATATCGTTTCCGGTGGCTTTGCTGAAATCACAGCGACAGGCGTGTCGGTTCTTGCCGAACAGGCGCTACCGCATGGTGAGATGACGCAAGAGGTCTTTGACACGATGCTGGCAGAGGCGAAAGCGGCACATGAGACGGCAAAGGAAGTGTTCAAAAACGAACATGGTCCTGTCGATGATGCGGCCAAGCTGTTGTCAGATATGGTTGCGATTGGTGGCCACATCGGTTTGACGGCAAATACATAAATCACATGCGAATGTGACCAAAGGGCCCCTCTATTGCGGGGCCCTTTTTATTTTCTTTATCATTCTTTTGCCAAATTTCTATTCTATGCTTGCTTAGAGCAGACAAAATTCAGGACGCAGTATGCGCAAATTAGACAGCAATACCATCGGGATTGACCAAGGCGACGTCGTGTTGTTTTCAGATTTCGAACATGACGGCCAGATGTGGACGGGCGACGGTCCGCGCAATACCCGCTTGGCGGTTAAATTTGCCGAAAAATACCGCGCGCGGCCGAACGTCTATGTCTCGATCTCGATGCTGGATGCGTCCAATAGCGCAAATTCGCGTTATGACGTGCAGGCAGAAGCAATATCACAGGCCGGTTTTGACATCGTGTTTCGCACTTGGGGCGACACACAGATTGCCCGCTGCCGTATCGCATGGCAATCCATCGGCCCGATCAGTGCCGATGATGTCTGGGATCTGTAATCAAGAGCGTCGATAATAACCCGAAAAGTCTTAAGACCGATACATGCCTTCGTAGATTGGCCCCAAGGTTTTGTGATCAAACAGTGACGACACCGATGTGCCGTTCCAAGTGTTCAAAATCGCTTGGGAAAACATCGGTGCGGTGGGCACAATGCGGATATTCGGGCAGGCTTTGACAGCGTCCGTGGCCTGAATCGTGTCGGTGATTACCAGGTTTTTCATCACCGATTTGCTGACCCGATCAATTGCAGGCCCCGACAAAACACCGTGCGTGATATAGGAATGCACTTCTTTTGCGCCATGCTCCATCAACACCTCGGCCGCTTTGCACAGCGTGCCCGCAGTATCCACTATATCGTCCACGATCAGGCAGGTGCGATCCTTCACATCACCGATCACGGTCATTTCGGCCACTTCACCGGGCTTGCCGCGACGCTTATCAACAATCGACAATGGCGCACCGATCCGCTGGGCAAGGTCACGGGCACGGGCCACGCCGCCCACGTCAGGCGAGACAACCATCACATCATCCATGTTGCCCTTGAAATTATGCATCACATCAAGCGCAAAAATGGGTGACGCATAGAGGTTATCCACCGGAATATCGAAAAACCCCTGAATCTGCGTGGCGTGCAGATCAAGGGTCAAAATACGCTCGATGCCTGCCTCGACCATCATATTCGCGACCAGTTTGGCAGTGATGGGCGTGCGCGCCTTGGACCGTCTGTCTTGACGAGCGTACCCAAAATACGGGATCACGGCGGTGATGCGCGCCGCAGACGACCGGCGCAACGCATCGGCAATAATCAGTAATTCCATCAAGTTGTCATTGGCGGGGTTCGATGTTGGCTGGATGATATACATATCCTCGCCGCGCACATTTTCATAAACCTCGACAAAAATCTCACCGTCATTGAACCGCTCCACCCTTGCCTCGACCAGCCCGACATCGACACCACGGTGCATCGACATGCGTTGTGCAACCGATGTCGCCAGTGGTCGGTTTGCATTCCCGGAAATCAGTTTTGGGGCATTTGTGATCGGCATTTTGGATGTCCTTTGGCAGAAGGCAGATTTGCGTTGCAATAGAATCGTGACGTTGACACGGGGTAACACAGGGTTACGGTCAGGCAAAGAAATCACGCAGCTTCGGAGCATGAAATGCCACATATCGACTACTTCTTTTCCACCATTTCACCGTTCACATATCTTAACGGGACGCGGGTCGAAGAGATTGCGCAAAAACATGGCGCGACGCTCACCTACAAGCCGCTTGATATCGCGGGCCTGTTTTCGCGCACCGGCGGTTTGCCCCCAAAAGACAGACACCCCAACCGCCAGGACTATCGCCTGCAAGACATGGCGCGGCGGGCAAAGGTCGCGGGCTTTCCACTCAACCTGAAACCGGCATTCTGGCCCACCAACGCTGCCCCCTCGGGGTATGCAATTATTGCGGCGCAATCCGCGGGAGGCGGTGATCTGGGTAAACTGGTGCATTCTTTCGGAGCGGCGTGTTGGGCCGGCGACCGCAATATTGCCGACGATGACGTGATCCGCGACTGTCTGGAAACAGCGGGCTTTGACCCCAAGCTGGCCGATAGCGGTTTGCTGACAGGGGCAGACACTTTTAGCAGCAATTTGGACGAGGCCGTTTTGCGTGGCGTCTTTGGTGCGCCGTTTTTTATCACTGATCAGGATCAACGGTTCTGGGGGCAGGACCGGCTTGATGATCTTGACGCGGTGCTTGGGGGCGCGCTTTAAACCCGCAAAACCTGTAAAAAACGGGCGACCTGATCGGCGGTCATCGACCAGTCTGTGACAAAACGGGCGGTCAACATCTCGTCGGGGTCGCCCACGTCCGGATCGCCGTCCCATGTGTAAAACATTGCGCCCGCCGCCAGTAACCTTTGGTGGTCATGGCGCGGCAGGCGGCAGAAAATGATATTAGCATCAACGGGATAGAGAATTTCGGCGCGGTTATGTGCGCGCAAGCCCTCGGCCAGTTGCGCCGTGGTCGCATTGGCAGAGACCGCCATTTCGCGCCACAAATCGCCAGTCAAATAGGCCTTCATCTGTGCCGACAAATAGCGGTGCTTGGAAAACAGATGCCCGCCGCGTTTGCGCCGCAGTTCGAATTCCCACGCCAGCTTTGGGTCAAAGATCACGCAGCACTCCACGCCCATCAACCCGTTTTTGGTGCCGCCAAAGCTTACGACATCAATGCCCGCTTTCCATGTCATCTCGGCTGCCGAACAGCCCAAAGCCACCAGCGCATTGCAGAATCGTGCACCATCAAGGTGCACTTTTGAGCCAAATTCATGCGCCACATCCGTCAGTGCCCGGATTTCATCCACACTATGCACGGTGCCTTTTTCGGTGACTTGGGTGATGGATACAGGCCCGCGCTGCGGCCCGTGCACGCCGCGCGATCCCTCTGCAAGCATGGCGGTTCGCAACGTCGCAGGTGTCATTTTGGCGTTTTCGGCGGGGACCAGTGTCAGTTTGGCGCCTGAGTAAAATTCAGGCGCATTGCATTCGTCTTCTTGGATATGCGCCATCGGCGTGCAGAAAATTGTGTCCCACGGGTTTGCAAGCGTGGCGAGCAAGATGGAATTTGCCGCAGTACCAGTGGCGACCAGATACACCGCCGCCTCGGGGGCCTCGAACATGTCGCGCACCATTTGGCGCACCTCGTCCATGATCGGGTCGGCGCCATAGCCTTGTGCGTAGCCAGTGTTGGCGTTGAGCAGTGCTTGTAAGACTTTAGGGTGCGCGGGGCCTGCGTTGTCAGAGGTAAAATACATCAGGTCGGCTCCTCGATGATATAATCGTCCCAATCGTCCTCGTTCACGTCGCCTTCTGCGATGGTGATCCCCTTGATCGAGACGCCCGCGTCATGCACCGTTTGCGGATCGCCCGAGATCAGCGGGTGCCACGGGTAAAGGTCGCGCCCCTCTGCCACAAGGCGGTAGCCGCAGGTTTTTGGCAGCCAATACATGTTATCTTCCAAGGTCTTAGGCGTGAGAACAATACACTCTGGCACATATTGGTGGCGCATCACATATTTGCTGCACAGGCAGGTAGCCCCGTCCAAAAGGCGGCAGGCGACGCGGGTCAGATCGACTTGACCGGTGTCTTCGTCCTCCAGTTTATTCAGACAGCATTTGCCGCAGCCATCGCAGATTGCCTCCCACTCGGGGCGGGTCAATTCGTCCATCGGGACGGTTTTCCAGAAGTTTGGGCGCAGCCCCGTGCGGTCGATACTGTCAGACATTGGCGAGGATTTCCCGTGCGCGGACACAATCGGCGTCCATTTGCGTGATCAGGGCATCGAGCCCGTCGAATTTAAGTTCTGGCCGCAAGTAGGCGACCAAGGCCACCGAGATGGGTGCGCCGTAGAGATCACCTTTGAAATCAAAGATGAAGGTCTCGCAGTTTGGTTTATTCTCGCCAAACATCGGACGCACGCCAATTGACGCCGCGCCATCGTAGCGTCCTGAATGCGGGCCGTCGAGCACGGTGATTTTTACCGCATAGACCCCGAATTTGGGCGGGTGCAGCCCGTCGATGGACATATTGGCGGTGGGGTAGCCCAACTCGCGGCCACGCTGTTCACCACGAATGACGGTATTTTCCAAGCGGTGCCAATGGCCGAGCATGTCGGCGGCGTCTTTTGGGCGGCCTTGCGTAAGCGCGGTGCGGATCGCAGTTGAGGACACCTCGGAGGTGCCGACAGACAGCATAGGCACAACCGTGACGCCAAAGCCCATGTCGGCGCCATAAGATTGCAACGTCGCGGCAGTGCCTGTCCGTCCTTTACCAAAGCAGAAATCGAAGCCGACGACGACGTGATTGAGGCCAAGCTGGTCGGCAATAATGGTCTGCGCGAAGTCCTTTGCGGGCAAGGTCGCAAGCGCGTCATTGAACGGAATCTCATAAAGCTTTTCGACACCGATCTTGGCCAGTCTATTGGCCTTTGCCTCGGCATTCATTAAGCGGAAGGGGTTGTTTTCACGCGAGAAATAGCTACGGGGGTGTGGCTCGAAAGTCATAACACCTAAGGGGACGTTTTCTTTTGTCGCGACTTGTCGTGCGATGTCGATGACCGTCTGATGGCCGAGGTGGACACCATCAAAATTGCCAATCGCCGCCGCGGCGCCGCGGTCGTTGGGGTCGATGAATTGGGTGTCACGAATGATGCGCATGGGCGTGGGTAACGCGGGTTTGCGGTGCGTGCAAGTATCAGTCGAATTTACGGCTTGGAGCGAGCACGGTGGCATCGCCGACAAGCACTTTTTTGCCGCTCACAAGGCAGCGCGTGTTCATGGTGACGCGGCGTTTGGCGTGGTCGATGTCGGTAACCTCAACCTCTGCCAACACCATGTCACCGGGGCGCACGGGGGCTAAAAACCTAAGGTTTTGACCGAGATAGACGGTGCCGTGGCCGGGAAGTTGTTCGCCGATGACGGCGGAGATGAGGCCGGCGGTGAGCATTCCGTGGGCGATGCGCCCGCCGAAAATGGTGTCTTGGGCGTAGGCTTCATCGAGGTGCACGGGGTTCCGGTCGGTCGAAATTTCTGCAAACATTTCAATGTCTTGATCGGTCACTATTTTGCGCAATGTGCGGATCATACCGATTTCAATATCTTCGATGCAGATTGTGCCGCGTATCTGATTATCCAACATTTTAGCCTCCAAGTAACAAAACACCTATTGAGGCGTATAATTTGTAACTTTATTACTTTGCAAGCGCAGAAAAATCAACCCCTAACTGCGTCAGCGCAACTGGCCGATTGTATAAGTCGGCGATAACATTTCTGTTTCTAAATAAGCACTTAGGGCCGTAGGGTCCGGTTGCGTATCGGTTTTTGTCTCGGCGGCGGCCAATCCGCCGGAGATGAAGAGGGTGTCGCAGTCTTCTTGCAGGCCGCCGAGGATGTCGGTGCGAATCCCGTCGCCTATGCAGATAATACGCGCGTCAGATGGGGCATTGGTTAATGCAGCGAGCCTGCGGCGGGCGAGGTCGTAGATGGGCGGGTAAGGCTTGCCGAAATACAGGCTCTCGCCGCCCATTTTGGTATACAGTGCCGCCAGTGCGCCAGCGCACCATTCACGGGTCTCGCCGCGATCCACGATGATGTCGGGGTTGGCGCATAACAGCTTGAGACCCTTTTCGCGGGCATAGAGAAAATCGGGGCGGTTCACGTCTGGATCGGCTTGGGTGTCAAACGGGCCGCAGCAGACGATGCCTTCGGCTTGCGCCAGCGGAACCTGTGTGATTTCAACCGGATTATCAAGCAAGTTCAGCGGCTTGAAGAAGTCCGCGTCGCGCACAGGTTCGCCCATGAAATAGACTTTGTTGCCCACAACCCCTTGGAACATGGCCGAGCGGGCGCTGTCGCCGGAGGTGGCGATTGTGTCATAGCAATCGTCCAGCATCCCCATGTCTGACAGTTGGGTTTTCACCGAAAAACGCGGGCGCGGCGAGTTGGTGACAAGCACCACGATGCCGCCCTTGGCGCGGAAGGTTTTCATCGCCGCAATGGCGTCTTGGAACGGGGTTATTCCGTTGTGCATACAGCCCCAAAGATCCACAAATGCGGCGTCATATTGCCCGGAGATTTCGTCGAAAGTGTGAATGATCCGGGACATGGTTAACCTTTATGTTGCGGGCGTTTGGCGCGGTATGATCTACGTATGACAGACGTATGACTTGCGTATGACACAAAAAAGGGGCGCATGACGCGCCCCTGATGGTTAATTTTCGCGATTAAGCGGTTTTGAGGTGTGGGATGATCTGCTTTTTGCGGCTCATCACGCCCGGTAGCACAACCATGTCGCCGGTGACCGTGGCGCCGAACGAGGCTTCGGCGACTGTTTTGGTCAGCGCGTTGGGGATCATCATCGTGGCCTCTTCGTTCAAGATGTCGACAACAAACAGCAGCACTTGGTCAACGCCGTCTTCGGCCGCCACAGTTGTCATGGTCGCCATGATGCTGTCTTTGCGGTCGAGGATGATTTTTGGCGCGGTGGTTTCCAGAACCGAGACGCGGAATTTGGTGTCGCCCACGGTGTATTCTTTGCTGTCCATACGCAGCAGTTCCGCGTCGGAGAAAGACGAGACATCTGATTTTGCCTCAAACATTTCGGTCGCATAGGCGTGCAGGTCGATGTTCAGATCATCGGCGAGGACTTCGGCCAGAGCCTTGTCGGTCGGGGTGGTTGTGGGCGAGCGGAATTCAAGCGTGTCGGAGATGATGCAAGACAGCGCCAGACCTTTGATTGCGTCTGGCATATGCTCGGCGTGGTCGCCCATCAGCCCCAGCATGATGGTTGCGGTGCAAGCCAGCGGACGGATCGTGATGTCGATCGGGCCGGATGTTTCCAGACCGCCAACCAGTTTGTGGTGGTCGATGATGGCTGTGACATTTGCGCCATTGATGTTGGCGGGCAATTCGGCGGGATTATTGGTGTCGACGATCACGCAGTCCTGACCGTCGGCCACGTCGGTGATGATGTCTGGCAGATCAAAGCCCCAGCGCGCGGCCACAAATGCAGCCTCGGTGTTGGGCGTGCCCAGAAGTTTTGCACAAGCGTCGACCCCTGAGTGGGTCATGAACCATTCCCAGATCAGCGCGGAGCCTAGGGAATCGGTGTCAGGGGCTTTGTGTCCAAAAATCAGAGTTGTCCCGGAAATCAGAGTTGTCATTGTCATAGTCCATTAAATCAGAGAGAATTTGGGCGGCTTATATGAGGGATTGGCGTGACTGTCACGGTGCAGATTTTACAAGGCGGGGGTGGTGCATGACAAAACCCAGAGAGGCGGAGCTATATGCGCCGGTGAAGGCGTTTTTGACGCGCCAAGGCTATGAGGTGAAAGGCGAGGTGGGTGCGGTTGATGTGATGGCCCGCCGCGACGATGAGCCGCCGCTGTTGGTGGAGTTGAAGTTGGGGTTCACGCTGGCACTGTTCCATCAGGGGATTGACCGGTTGGGCCTGACCGATCTGGTGTATGTGGCGGTTCCCGAGAAGGCCGGTAAGGCGGGTTTGAGGGCGCTCAAGGACAATGTGAAGCTGGCCCGTCGTGTGGGGTTGGGGGTGTTGACGGTGCGGTTGAGGGACGGGCATGTGACGGCCCACGCCGATCCCGGTGGCTATGTGCCGCGCAAGTCGGCCAAGGGTGCCAAGCGGTTGTTGAAGGCGTTTGACCGCTTAAAGGGTGATCCCAACGAAGGAGGGGCGACCCGCCACGGGTTGGTGACCGGGTATCGGCAGGATGCGTTGTTATGTGCCAGATTTTTGGCAGTGCACGGCCCGAGTGCCGGCGCAAAGGTGAAGGCATGGGCGGAGGTGCCAGCCGCGACAAGTATTATGGCGGCGGATCATTACGGCTGGTTCGACAGGGTGAGCCGAGGGGTTTACGGGTTGACGGAAGCTGGGCGCAAGGGGTTGGCGGATTGGGCGGATGTCTAGCGCGGTGTAGTTTTGAGTTGGACCCGCGTGTGATTTGACCCATGTATGGGGGATGATCGGAGCCCAATGATGTTGACCCCTGTGACCGAAGTATTTGAAGCCCAATTGCGCGGGCTATTGCCTGCCGCAGCCTTCAAGGACCCCGCACCCTATCTGGTAGAGCCGAGAGGTCGCTGGGCAGGGCAGGGTGTGGTTGTGGCCCCGGCCGATACCCAAGAGGTCGCAGCGGTTGTGGCGGCTTGTGCCAAGGCGAGTGTCGCGATTGTGCCCTATGGTGGCGGCACGGGCCTGGTTGGTGGGCAGGTGATGTCGAGTGGGCCGCGCGCTGTTATCTTGTCGCTGGATCGCATGACACGCATTCGGCAGGTTTATCCATCCGAGAATGTTTTGGTCTGCGATGCGGGTGTGGTTTTGGCTGATGTGCAGGCGGCGGCGCAGAGGGTTGACCGGTTGTTTCCGTTAGCGCTGGCATCCGAAGGGTCGGCACGCATTGGCGGGCTTTTGTCGACGAATGCAGGCGGGGTGAATGTGTTGCGTTACGGCAATGCCCGCGCGCAGTGTCTTGGGCTAGAGGTTGTGCGCGCTGACGGGTCGATCTGGCATGGCTTGTCGCGGTTGCGCAAGGATAACACCGGCTATGATCTGCGCGACGTGTTCATCGGGGCCGAGGGGACGTTGGGTGTGATTACCGGGGCTGCGTTGAAGCTGATGCCGCGTCCGGCGGCGCAAGGGACTGCGATGATGCATGTGGCATCGCCTGAGGCGGCGTTGGAATTGCTGGCCTTGGCGGGGCAGTTTATTGGCGACGGGTTGAGCGCGTTTGAGTTGATCCACAGGCAGGGGTTTGACTTTTTGGCGCAAGCGGGGCCGGTTGTGAAGGTGCCATTTGATGTTGTGCCCGAGTGGTGTGTGTTGATTGATGTGGGGCTGGCTGCGGGGCAATCGCCAGAAGTGGCTTTGAGTGATTTGTTCGAGGCGGCGGTTGCTGCCGGTCTGGTAAGCGATGGGGTGATTGCCGCGTCCCAAGCGCAGCGGGCGGCGTTGTGGCATATTCGCGAGAGCATTCCGGAGGCGAACCGCCGTGTGGGGTCAATCAGCAGCCATGATATTTCGGTGCCGCTGAGTTTGATCCCGCAGTTTATTGAACAGGCTGGGGCGGCGCTTGCGCGGATGGGCGATTTTCGGGTCAATTGTTTTGGACATTTGGGGGACGGGAACTTGCACTACAATGTGTTCCCGAGTTTGGGCAAAACCCGTGCAGACCATGAGGCGGATCGCGGACGCGTCAAAGAGCTAGTGCATGACTTGGCGCACCAAATGGGTGGGTCGGTCAGTGCCGAGCACGGGATCGGGCGGCTCAAGGTTGATGATTTGCAGCGCTATGGCGACCCGGTGAAACTTCAGATGATGCGAGCGGTGAAGAATGCGCTTGATCCGCAAGGGATCATGAACCCAGGTGCGGTTTTGCCTCCGGCTGGAGTTTGAAACGACATAGAAATTGGTGCCGTTCACCGCTTTTTAATCGATCGCAGCTATCTTTGAAGCGCGGTACAGGCGGGAGCGTTGATGACCGCGACATGGAAAGTCGTCTCGCCGGTGACCTTAATCAGGTCCGTCCCTTCAGTGGGCAGCCGGCGAAACGCGCCTTTCTGTTTTGGATTTTCTGTGTCCAATCAAACTCCGGGGTGAGGCCATAGGCCGAGGGGCAAGGCCCCTAGTCGCCCGCGAATGCACATAATGCGTGCACGTCCATGCCCATTTTCTCGAGCCGCGCGCGTCCGCCAAGGTCGGGCAAGTCGATCACGAACGCGCAGCCTGTGACTTGTGCGCCCATGCGCTCAATCAGTTTGATGCCCGCTTCTGCGGTGCCGCCAGTGGCCAGCAGGTCGTCGACCATCAGAACCTTTTCGCCAGCTTGCAGCGCGTCGTCGTGCACTTCCATCACGGCTTGTCCGTATTCGAGAATATAGGCTTGTTCGATGGTTTTGCCGGGCAGTTTGCCTTTTTTGCGGATCGGGATGAAACCTTTGCCCAGTTGGTGAGCGATCGCGCCGCCGAGGATGAAGCCGCGCGCCTCGAGGCCCACAACTTTGTCGATGGGCTGTCCGGCGTAGGGGGCTAAGAGTTGGTCGATAGCGATCCGAAAGCCACGAGCGTCGGAAAACAAAGTGGTCACATCGCGGAACATGATCCCCGGGTGAGGAAAATCAGGGATGGTGCGGATATAGTCTTGGACGGTTTTCATAAAAGTTCCTTAGAGGACGCGGCCGGCGACGGCGTCGAGTTTTGCGATGAGGGTGGGATCCCGAGCGTCGGGGGTGGTCATGATGGCATGGGTCAGGGCGGTGTCGCAGTCGGTGCTGCAAGCCAAGGCGGACATGTCGGCGCAAAGGTTGACGACCAGATCACGGGCTTTGGTGCCGTTTGCGCGCAGTGTTTTGATGACGTCGCTGACATCGACCGCCCCGTGGTCGGGGTGCCAGCTGTCGTAGTCGGTGATCATGGCGACGGAAGCGTAGTGTAGTTCGGCTTCGCGAGCGAGTTTGGCCTCTGGCATATTGGTCATGCCGATCACATCGCAACCCCAAGACCGGTAGAGGTGGCTTTCAGCAATGCTGGAGAATTGCGGCCCTTCCATGGCCAGATAGGTGCCGCCGTTGTGCACGGTGACACCTGCGTCCTGTCCTGCTTTCAGGCAGGCTGCCGAGAGGTTGGCGCAGGTCGGGTGTGCCACGCTGACGTGGGCCACGCAGCCGGTGCCAAAGAATGATTTTTCGCGCGCAAACGTCCGGTCGATGAATTGGTCAACGACGACAAAATCGCCCGGAGAGAGGTGGTCGCGGAACGAGCCGCAGGCGGAGATGGAGACGACATGTGTGACGCCCAGTCGTTTCAGGGCGTCGATATTGGCACGGTAGGGCACCGAGGTCGGGCTGTGGATGTGCCCGCGCCCGTGCCGAGGCAGGAAGGCTACGGCTTGTCCGTGAAGTGTGCCTGTCAGGATGGCGTCGGAGGGGGTGCCCCAAGGGCTATCGACGGTGGTCCATTGAGGGGTGTCGAGACCGAGCATGTCATAGAGCCCGGAGCCGCCGATGATGCCCAGATATGTGCGCATGTTTACCTCATGTGAACTTTATGCGCTCAATGTGCGATATGCGCCCGGTGTGTGCAACTGGATTGCGGGGTGACAAACATGGGTCTGCTTGGTAGGGGCAAGACAAGTTAGACATTTGTTAAGTTGGGGTCCCCATGCCGAGAACACTTTTGGCACGCTTTGCCAATAATATGCAGTTGCGCGATCCTGATGCGCCGATGACGTCGGCGCGGGTGCGCATTGAGGTACTGTCTGGATTGACGGTTGCCTTGGCGCTGGTGCCGGAGGCGGTTGCCTTTGCGTTTGTCGCAGGGGTGCATCCATTGGTGGGTCTTTATGCGGCCTTTATTGTGGGCTTGATCACGGCAGTGTTTGGCGGTCGTCCGGGTATGATTTCGGGTGCGACGGGTGCGTTGGCGGTTGTGATGGTGTCCTTGGTGGCGCAGCACGGCGTTGAATATTTGTTTGCGACCGTGGTGTTGATGGGCTTGATCCAGATTTTTGTGGGTTTCATGCATTGGGGGAAATTCATTCGCCTTGTGCCACATCCGGTGATGTTGGGTTTTGTGAACGGGTTGGCAATTGTGATTTTCTTGGCCCAGTTGGGTCAGTTTCAGGTGCCGGGCACGGCAAATGCCGCAGGTCACGGTATGGCCAACGGGCAGTGGTTGACCGGGATGCCGCTGACTTTGATGTTAGGGCTTGTTGCGCTGACGATGTTTATTATCTGGGCGATGCCGCGCATTACCAACGCGATCCCTGCGCCGTTGGCAGGGATCGGGATTGTGGCCTTGATTGTGATCGGCTTTGGGTTGGATGTGCCGCGCGTGGGCGATCTGGCGTCGATTCAGGGCGGTTTGCCAGTGTTTCAAATACCGGCCGTGCCGTTCACGTTCGAGACGTTTCAGATTATCCTGCCCTATGCGTTAATCTTGGCGGCGATTGGGTTGATCGAGAGCCTTTTGACGTTGAATTTGGTGGGTGAGATGACCGGAAAGCGCGGAGGCGCAAGTCAGGAATGTGTGGCCCAGGGTGTGGCCAATACCGTGACGGGTGTATTTGGCGGTATGGGCGGTTGTGCGATGATTGGTCAGTCGATGATCAACGTAAAATCGGGCGGTCGCACGCGGCTGGCGGGGATTGCGGCGGCGTTGTTTTTGCTGATCTTTATTCTGTTTGCCTCGGGCCTGATCGAGCAGATTCCGTTGGCCGCACTGGTTGGCGTGATGTTCATGGTCGTGATCGGCACATTTGCATGGAATTCGCTGACGATTTTGCGAAAGGTGCCGCCGATGGATGCCTTTGTCACCATTTTGGTGACGATCGTGACGGTGATGACCGATCTTGCCACGGCGGTGGTGGTGGGTGTGATTGTGTCTGCGCTGGCCTATTCGTGGAACAACGCCAAACGCATTTATGCCAGCACGCATGAGACGGCAGATGGTGCCAAGGTTTATAAGATCAATGGTCCGCTTTTCTTTGGCTCGTCGGAAGGGTTTGGGGAGTTGTTCAAGGTCGAGACTGATCCTGATCTGGTGATTATCGATTTTGAAGGCAGCCGCGTTGTTGACCAATCGGCCTTGCAGGCGATTGAAGCGGTGGCGGGCAAGTATCAGGATGCGGGCAAGCGGATCCAGTTGCGGCATTTGTCGCGTGATTGCCACAACCTGCTGTCCAAAGCCGGCCATTTGATGGTCGATAGTGACGATGATCCCGATTACGAGTTGGCGGTGGATTATAGTGTGCGCACCGGAATTTTGGGAAGCCACTAGTCGCGTGTGAAAGATATGGAAAAGCCGCAGCAAGCCTATCTTGTGGCGGCTTTTTTGTGCGCTAGTCGGGTCGTTTGAGGCTGAAGATGTCCGTCACACTGGTGTAATCCTGATACCCCAACCGTGCCAGAGGATTGAATTTGGCGAGGTCCAGCATCCCGTCGGTCATGCAGTCATCGCGGATATGCACGCCGGTGACGACCCCGAAGGCTGCGAAATTTGTGAGCCCTTCCAGTTTGACGATTTGAGTGAGTTTGCATTCCAGCGTGGCGGGGGCAGCGGCGATCCTTGCGCAGTTGATTGTCTCGCATTGGGTTTTTTCCAGCCCCGCGAGAGCGAATTCATCCACGGACTTGTCCCAAGCACCGGAGGTTTGGTTCATCGCGCCACGTAGCGCAAAAGAGACGACATTCACGGCAAAAACGCCGGTTTCGCGGATATTGGCCATGCTGTCTTTGGTGTCGCCGCGATCCGGTTTGGCAGAGGTGGAGGCGAACATCACTTGCGGTGGCTCGTAGGCCACGGCGTTGAAGAAAGAATAAGGGGCGAGATTGTCGGATCCGTCCGCGCCGCGTGTCGAAATCCAGCCGATGGGCCGTGGTGTCACGATGGCGTTGAAAGGATTATGCGGCAGCCCGTGCCCGTCTTTTGGTTCATAAAACATTTTATCGTCTCTTTTCGTTGTCTGCATCTACAGGTAGCTTTGGCGGAACTGAATGACCAGAGTTGAGCAGCATGACCGCAGAAGCGATTACCCTGGCCCCCGAGATCGTGGATGATTGGTGGGAGGTCGAGGCCCTTTATGACCTGTGTTTTGCGCCGGGCCGGTCGGCGTTGTCGTCGTATCGGTTGCGTGAGGGCGTGGCGCCGATTGCGCCACTATGTCTGACGGCGCGCGATGGTTTGGGTGTGCTGGCCGGGGCTGTCAGGTATTGGCCGGTGCGCGTGGGCGGGCAAGATGTGGCGTTACTTGGCCCTGTGGCGGTGCATCCGACGCGGCAGGGCGAGGGTTTGGCGGCGCTATTGATTTTCCGCAGTCTGGCTGCGGCGCGCAAACGCGGCTGGGACCGTGTGATGTTGGTGGGTGATTTACCGTATTACAGCCGTTACGGGTTTTTCCGGCTGGAGCGGGTCGAAATGCCGCCGCCGACGAACCCTGACCGCGTGCTGGGTGCTGCGTTGCAAAAGGGGGCATGGGCCGGTGTCGTGGGGGAGGTCTGCCCGTGGACCGATTGAAAAGCATAGCCACATTGCCCATCTTACACTGATGAGCACACAAATGATCCCTTCCGAGGCATTAACGGGCGAGGCCCGCGCGCAGATTGCCGCAGTGGTTGACCGTCAGCGTCGCGCCAATGGCGTTTTGATGAAGGCGATCAATTATGTTGGCGGTCAGGTCGAGGATGGTTTGAAGATGTTGCCTGCGGGCACCCGCGCGCAGGTGGACCGCGCCGCGCGTCGCGCGCTGGAGGCCAGTTATGAGGCGGCAAGCCGGTCACGCGGTAGCTATGCGGGATCGGATGGGGCGCACCGTGTGATGGGGGCTTTATCGGGTGCGCTGGGCGGTTTGGGCGGTTTGCCCACGGCCCTTGCCGAATTGCCGATCGCCACAACGATAATTTTCCGCGCAGTGCAGGGGGTGGCGGCGCAATACGGCGAGGACCCCCGCGATGAGGCGGTCCGGTTAGAGTGTCTGGCGGTGTTTGGAGCGGGCGGTCCGGGGGCAGATGATGACGGGGTGAATACGTCGTTTTTTGGTGCGCGCATCGGATTGACCGGGGCGGCGGTGCACGGGCTGTTGGGCAAGGTCGCGCCGCGCTTTGCCGCCGTGTTATCGCAAAAACTGGCGTCGCAGGCGGTGCCGATTTTGGGCGCGGCCGCAGGGGCAGGCACGAATTATGCCTTTACCGATTATTATGTCGCGATGGCGCATGTGCATTTTGGCCTGCGAAAACTGGCGAGAGAGCATGGCGAGACCCGCGTTCTGGACGAGTTTCACAGCGTTTTGGCGGCACGGCAAATACCTGTGAAGCAAGCCTAGGGTCAGGACCCTAGACCTGATAGACCAACCAGTCGGCCACGGCACGTCTGACGGAGGTGTCGCCTGCGGCGATGGAGGTGTCGATGATGTTACGCACTTCGCCCAGATCAACGCGCCGGAGCAGGTGTTTGACGGGCCCCACGGACGCGGGTCGCATGGAGAGTGTGCGAAACCCGATGGCCGCAAAGCAAAGCGCCTCAATGGGCCGACCTGCATCTTCGCCGCAAAACGATAGCGCCGTATCATAGCGTTTGCAGCGCGCGACGATCCCTTGCAAGAACAGCAGGAAGGCGGGGTTGAGCGTATCGTAGCGTTTGCGCACCCGCTCATTTTCGCGGTCCGCCGCAAAGAAGAATTGTTTCAGGTCGTTGCCGCCCACCGAGAGGAAATCGACCTCTTCAAAGAAGGCGTCGGGTGCATAGGCCAGTGAGGGTGTTTCCAGCATTGCGCCCACACGCAGGGACGAGGGCAGCAAATTTTTCAGTTTTGCCTCGCGGGCGAGGGCCTTTGTCATCTCGGCTTTGGCCTGTTTGAATTCATCATATTGCGCGATGAAGGGGAACATGACCGAGAGTGGCCCACCGTTGGCGGCCCGCACCAAAGCCTGCAATTGCATCCGCAAGACGCCCGGTTTGTCGAGGCCGACGCGGATCGCACGCCAGCCCATTGCGGGGTTTGGCTCGTCGTTGGCTTTCATATAGGGCAGCACTTTGTCGGAGCCGATATCGAGGGTGCGGAAGGCCACGGGTTTGCCGTTTGCCGCAGCGAGCACGCGCGAGTAGAGCGCCGAAAGTTCGCCGCGCCGTGGCATTTTGTTGCGAATGAGAAACTGTAGTTCGGTCCGGAACAGGCCCACGCCCTGCGCGCCGGAGCCGTCCAGAGAGGGCAGATCGGCCATCAGGCCTGCGTTCATTTGCAGCGAAATGGTGGTGCCGTCTTTGGTTTGGGCGGCCAAGTCGCGGATCGAGGCGTAGCGTTCTTGCGCCCGTGTTTGCATCGCGATTTTGTCTTTGAAGGCCGCGTGCACGGTGTCGTCGGGCCGCAGGTGTGCGATGCCTTGGTCGCCGTCCACCAAGATGCTGTCGCCGTTGAGCGCCTCGCGGGTGATCCCCTTGGCGTTGATCACAAGCGGGATCGCCCAAGCCCGCGCCACGATTGTTGCATGGCTACCCACAGAGCCGTCTTCGAGGATGATCCCCTTGAGGGCCTTGCCGTATTCGAGCAACTCGCCGGGGCCGATGTTGCGGGCCACGAGGATCGGATTTTCGGGCATGTCGCCGGTATTGGCGCCTTGACCGGTGAGGATGCGCAGCAAGCGGTTCGAGAGGTCGTCGAGGTCCGAGAGCCGTTCGCGCATATAGGCGTCGCCGGCCGCAGAGAGCCGTGTGCGCGCCAGTGATTGTTCTTTTTCAACAGCCGCTTCGGCGGAGAGGCCGTTTTCGACGTCGGCTTCCATGCGTTTGAGCCAAGAGCGCGAGTTGGCGAACATGCGGTAGGATTCGAAGACTTTTTTCTGTTCCGCGTCGGTGTTGCCATTGCCAGAGAGCAGGTCGTCGAGGCCGACGCGCAGGGTTTCGACCCCGTCGCGCAGGCGGGCCAGTTCAACGTCAGGGTCGTCGGATATCGGGTTTGTGACCACGACGCGGGGTTCGTGCAGGAAAACATGGCCTTCGGACGCACCTTCCTGTCCAATGGAGCCACGGAACAGAACCGGCTGGGTGTGCCGCGCCGAGAGTGCGGCCCCTTCGCCGACAAAGGCCCCCAGTTCGGTCATCTCGGCGATCACCATGGCCACGACTTCGAGGGCGTAGACCTCATCGGCGGAAAATTCGCGGGCGCTTTTTGACTGCACGACAAGCACGCCAAGCGCGTCACCCAAGCGTTGGATCGGGATACCGCAGAAGGATGAGAACCGTTCTTCGCCGGTCTCTGGCATGTAGCGAAAGCCGCGTGCGTTGGGGGCATCGGCGGTGTTGACGACGCGCCGTTTGCGCGCGGTGCGCCCCACAAGGCCTTCGGAAAGCCGCAGCCGCGTTTGGTGCACCGCTTCGGCTTGCAGGCCTTCGGTGGCGCACAGTTCAAGCGTTTCGGCGTCGCGGAACAGGTAGATCGAGCAGACTTCGGTGCGCATCGAGGATGCAATCAGCTCGACGACGCGGTCGAGCCGGGCCTGGCCTTCGCTGCTTTCGGCGAGTGCATTGCGCAGCCGTCCCAGCAGTTTACGGCTTTCTGATTCAATGCGTTCTGGCATAAGTGCCCCCTCGTTGGCGTATGTTTACTTGGCAGGGTGCGCGAGGGGAAGGGCGATTGCAACTCTGGGGCGTCCAGAGTCAGAACGATCTTGCCGATGTAGGATTTTTGCATGAATGCGGCCTGTGCTGCCTGAATTTCGCGCAGGGGGTAGGTTTTGGCGATCAGGGGTTTGATTTCACCGCGTTCAATATAGCCCACCACGTCGTGGATGATGTGGTCGGGCTGGGCGGTTGAGCCCAGCAGAGACAGGTCTTTGAGGTAGAGCGTGCGCACGTCGAGGGTGACGATCGGCCCCGCGATGGCCCCAGATGCCACATAGCGACCGCGTGGTTTAAGCGCGTCGAGCAGGTCGCCAAAGCGCGACCCTGCGACCAGATCGATGACCACGTCGAAGTGGTTTTCGGGGAAGGCGGCATCGCGGTCGATGGTGTGATCGGCCCCGAGGGCGCGCAAGTCGGCGGCTTTGTCTGCTTTTGTCACCGCCCAAACTGTGGCGCCGCGCCGTTTTGCCAGTTGGATGGCTGCTGATCCGACCCCGCCAGAGGCACCTGTGATCAGCACGTTTTCGGCCCCGAGGGCGGCGCGTTGCACCATGCCTTCGGCGGTGGTGGTCGCACAGGGGATCGAGGCCAGTGCGATATCGGACCAGTGTGTGTTGACGGCGACGGCATCGATGGCGCGCGCGGCCATATACTGTGCAAAGGCACCTTGGCGTTCGGAGCCTAGCGTGATGACGGTGGTAGTGCCGCTCTCGTCGGTCCAGTTCTGCATGGTCCGCACGATCACCCGCTCGCCGATGCGGGCCGGATCGACGTTTGCGCCCACGGCGATGATTTTGCCGCAGCAATCGGCCCCTTGGATATGCGGGAAGGTCAAAGCGTTGCCATCCCATGTGCCGTCGGAGGTGTCGGTTGTTACATTGTCAGAGCTTGTCGCCCCTGTCACGGACTTGGAATACCAGCCTGTGCGCGTGTTGATGTCGGTGTTGTTGACCCCTGCGGCCAGAACCCTGAGCAGGACGTCGTTTGATCCGATCTGCGGGACCGGCAGATCGTCGCGCCACTGCAGCATGTTTAACCCGCCGTGCCCCATCAGGGCGATGCCGGACATTGTTGCAGCCTGCGTCATTGGCAGTTTGTCCGCTGGGGCAGTTTGGCTACGGCGTTGATTTCAGTGGTGATATCTGGCATGTTCGTGGCCCCGCACAATTGCATTTGTGGGGCGCAGTTGGACAGGTCGCGACCCTATTGGCAAGCGGAAAGTCTGATGTGCGGATTGTCTGGATGATTGCGGTGTTACTGGTCGGGCGGTGGTGGCATGGCGGCGCGCAGGGTGGCCGGTGTGATGCCCAATGCGGCGGCAGCGACCCCGATATCGACTGGCCGTGCGTCGCCCAGAGCGGTGACCAATGCGGCCTGTGTGATACCCAATTGCGCGGCTGTGGCTGCGAAGTCAGGGCCTTGGCCGCCACCCCGTGCCCCGCCGTCTTGGGAGGTGACACCCGGTGCCAGCACGCCGCGGTAGCAGTCGACGGAGTAGGGCGCTGCATCGGTGGTCAGGTGGTAATGGTAGATCCCAGCCGGAAATTCGGGCGTGGCACCGATGTGTCCGCTACAGATGTCGAGGTCTGCGTTGGTCACGGGGGTGCCGTTTGCGCCAGCATTGCCGTAGACTGGAAAGCCGTCGAGCAGCACGCCGATCAGGGTGCTGTGGTTGCCCGCGACATCAACCGTTTCAGTAATGCAGGTTGGCACGCCGTGGTAGTGATAGGAGCTGCCGTCTTGCAGGGGGTGTGCGTTGCAGCTGTCGACAAAGGCCGCTGTGCCGCTGAAGCGGTTGTCATCAAGCGCGACATTGGCGCGGGTCATGTCTTCGTAGTCGTTGAACAGGCGCGCGCCGCTTAATGTGACGCCGATCATGCCCAGAGAGGTTTGGGTGGCCGTGTCGCCAAGCACCGGTTGGGTGGTGATTGTGACGTCGATTGGGGTTTTCCGGATCAATTCGGCCCCGTCCACGATGTGGAAATCATCATCGCTATTGTCGCCAAAGGGCGGCATGACCCCGTCGTTGGGCACGATATATTGCGCGCCGACCGCATGACTGGGTGTGCCATCGGATTGATAGGTGAAGCTGTCATCGTTCAGGGTGATGCTGACCCCGTCTGCCCATTGGGCCGCGGCAATGGCGGTATTGGTTGCGGTTTGGGCCGTGAGTGGCGTGGTGCCAAGGGCGAGGAAGATGAGGCTGGCTGCGAGGTGAGGCAAGATGGGTTTCATGTCGGGCGTCCTGTTAGGGGTCCCGGTTATACGTAGGTCGCGTCAGGGTCCGTCGCAGGGGCGCGAAAAACCTTAGACTTTGTCCAGATCAAAGGCGTCGTGCAGGGATTGCACGGCCAGTTCCATGTATTTGCGGTCGATCAGCACAGAGACTTTGATTTCGGAGGTGGTGATGACTTTGATGTTGACGCCTTCGTCGCGCAGGGTGGCGAACATTTTAGCGGCGACACCTGCATGGCTGCGCATCCCGATGCCCACGATCGAGATTTTGGCCACGCCTTGGTCGGTGATCAGCTCGTGGTAGTTGATGCTGTCGTCCGCTTGGGCGGCTTCCATGGCGGATTGCGCGCGCAAGACCTGATCGACGGGGCAGGAGAAGGTCATGTCGGTGCGCCCGTCCTCGGAGATGTTTTGCACGATCATATCGACGTTCACGCCGGCCTCGGCCAAGGGACCAAAGATGGCCGCCGCAATGCCCGGCCTGTCGGCCACGGACACCAGCGTCATTTTTGCCTCGTCGCGGGAATAGGCCACACCGGCCACGGCTTTGGATTCCATGATTTCCTCCTCATCGCAGACCAGCGTGCCTGCTGTGTCCGATGGTTCTTCAAATGATGATAGCACGCGCAGTTTGACTTTGAAGCGCATGGCAAGTTCGACCGAGCGGGTTTGCAGAACTTTTGCGCCCAAGGAGGCCAGTTCAAGCATTTCCTCGAACGAGATTTTGTCGAGTTTGCGTGCTTTTGACGTGATGCGCGGGTCGGTTGTGTAGATGCCGTCTACGTCGGTGTAGATGTCGCAGCGCTCTGCCCCGAAGGCGGCGGCAAAAGCCACGGCGGTGGTATCTGATCCGCCGCGCCCGAGGGTGGTGATGCGCCCTTCATCGCTGACGCCTTGGAAGCCTGCGACAACGGCGACGCGCATCCCTTCGCCAAATTTGGCGGTGAGGTTGTCTGTGGGGATATCGTTGATGCGCGCCGAGGAATGGGCGGAAGTCGTTTTGACCGGCACTTGCCAGCCTTGCCAACTGCGCGCGGGGATATCCATTTCTTGCAAGCGCAGAGCCATCAGGCCTGCGGTGACGTTTTCGCCCGAGGACACCACCGCGTCATATTCACGTGCATCATAGAGCGGTGAGGTTTCGCCCACCCAACCGACCATTTCGTTGGTTTTGCCCGACATGGCCGAGACAATCACGATGACATCGTAGCCTTTGGCGACCTCATAGGCCACGCGCTTGGCGGCGCGCGCGATCCGGTCGAGGTTGGCGACGGATGTGCCGCCGAATTTCATCACGAGTGTTGGCATTGTGTCACCCTAGGTAAGATTACGCGCGTGTCCTACTGGCAAGTGCGGCCTAGGGCAAGATCATAAGGGGTGTTGCTGCCCGTCCCAGGTCTCAAAACAGCCGGTAGTTGCGATATTGAGAGCGTGGATGCGGGCAAATAGCCCTGCGGCGGACACAGTGGCGGTGATGTCGGCGCTTTGTCCGCCCATGTCGGTTTGCACCCAGCCGGGGTGGTAAATGCCGACGCTGATCCCTTCGGGTGCAAGATCAGTTGCCAGATTGCGCCCCAGATTGAGGGAGGCTGCCTTGGAGGCGCGGTAGGCATAAGAGCCGCCCGTTGCCCGCGTGTTGGAGCCCAGTTGCGAAGAGATAATCGCGATTTTGGCGGATTTGGCGGCGCGCAGGTTGGGCAGCAGCGTGGTGATGGTTTGGAACACGCCTGTGACATTGGCGGCAAAACTATTGGCCCAGATGTCGGCGGTGTAGGTGTGTTCAAGGGTGTAGTTTTTGTCGAAATGTGCGCCTGCGTTGCAGATAAGAGTGTCGATCGGGGTGTCGCCAAGTCGGGCGGCAAGCGCTGTGAAGCTGAGGGCGTCGGTCACGTCAAGCGGCAGCAATGGCGCGCCTTGCCGCGACGTGCCAAGAGTGGTTTCGCCCGAGGCGTTGAATTTATCGAGCAGGGCTGCGCCGATGCCACGGTTGGCCCCTGTGATCAGAGTTGTCATCTAATGCACCTTTTTGGAGGGGATGAAGGGCAGCGGCAGCACAGGGATGCCGTCGGCGATAAGCGCGCGGGCCTCGGCGGCGGTGGCCTCGCCGTAGATCGATTTTTCAGGTGCGGTGCCGTCGTGCATGTCGCGTGCACTGGCGGCAAAGTTTTTGCCGACGTATTCGGAGTTTGCCTCGACCTCGCGGCGCAGTTTTTCCAAAGGGGCGGGGTCCGGTTTGGTTTCGCTCACATGTCCTTTGGTGGCCACCGAGGGGGTCATCAGGGTTTTGCGAATTGTGGTAGAGCCGCAGGTGGTGCAGCTTATCAGCCCCTTGGACATCAGCATGTCGCAGGCATCATTGGATTTAAACCAAGAAGAGAAGCTATGGGCGTTTTCACACGAGAGCGTAAATCTGATCATGGTCTATAGATATGTCATCGGGTGGATGGTGCAACAGTTAAGCGGTCTGGATCGAAATGCGCCACGATTTGCCGCGCCCCGGGTTCGTCTATTTTCAGGGCCGCCTTTTTGGGCGAGAACCATTTACGTTTGCGAGCCGATTTTTCGGGCCATGTTTTGGCGGCACTGGTGACGTGAAGCGCGTAGACCACGACCATGACCGGCGTGATGTCGTCGCCCAGCGGTTTGTCGTAGCTGTAAGCCCCAATGCTGTTGAGATAGGCATGGCCGGTAAGCCCTGCTTCCTCAAAGGCTTCGATGGCGGCGCCTTGCGAGGGTGTGGATTTATGGGTGGGCCAGCCGCGCGGTAAAATCCAGCGCCCCGATCCACGGGTTGTCACGAGGCAGATTTGCAGTTTTTCGCCCTTGTAGCGGTAGCAAAGGGCGGCCAGTTGCGCGCGCACATCGGTTTTGCCACCGCTGCGCAGTTTCAGGGGGACGGGTTTTTTGGGCAGTTTAGGCATGGCAATTATCCGCAGGCGGGATAAATCCCTGATATGGCCGTAAAGTTCCACGCCCGCGCCGCACAGGCAACCCCGCGATTGTTCCATCAGTGCATTATCTGGCGATCGGCACCTCTTGCCAGTGCCGCGCGGTAAGCTGATAGTCGGCGGTATGAAATTTGTGGTTTCCTTTTGTATAGCGGTTTTGGCGGGGCCTGTGTTTGCGCAGCCGCTAGTGGTGTTTGCGGCGGCCAGTTTGAAGGAACCGATTGATATGTTGGCTGCACAGATGGGCGATGTTGTGGTGTCGTATGGCGGCAGTGGCACGCTGGCGCGGCAGGTCCAGCAGGGCGCGCCTGCGGATGTGATTCTATTGGCCAATGCAGCGTGGATGGACGCAGTGCCGCAAGCGCGTGATGTGGCGGATTTTGCCAGCAATTCCTTGGTCTTGATCGGGGCTGCGGGGGCGGCTGATGTGGATTTGGCGGCGCTGCCTGCGGCATTGGGCGAGGGGCGTTTGGCGATGGGCTATACCGAGGCGGTGCCTGCGGGAATTTACGCGCGCGAAGCGTTGCAGGGTTTGGGTCTGTGGGAGGCGATTGCGCCGCGTGTGGCACAGGTTGACAATGTGCGCGCCGCGTTGATTTTGGTGGCACGCGGCGAGGCCCCGTTTGGTGTGGTCTATGCCACCGATGCGCGCGCGAGCGATGCGGTGCGGGTTGTGGCGGCGTTTCCTGAAGGGAGCCATGCGCCGATCAGATATCTGGGGGCGGAGTTAAGCGAAAGACCCGAGGCCCAAGCGTTTTGGGAGGCGTTGCGCGGGGAGCTTGGGCAGGGGATTTTGGCTGATTTTGGCTATTTGCCGGTGGCCGAATGATGTGGGAGGCAGTTTTTTTGTCGCTGCGGGTGTCTGCGGTGGCCACGATCGTAGCCTTGCCACTGGCGATCTGGGTGGCGCATATTCTGGCCCGCAAGGTGTTTCGTGGCCATGCGCTGTTGAATGGGCTGGTGCATTTACCGCTGGTATTGCCGCCAGTGGTGACAGGGTATTTGTTACTGGTGGTATTTGGCCGCAGTGGTGTGATTGGCGGGCTGTTATTTGATTGGTTTGGCGTGACTTTGGCGTTTCGTTGGACGGGGGCGGCGCTGGCGGCGGGAATTATGGGGTTTCCCTTGATGGTGCGCGCGATCCGGTTGGGGTTTGAGGCGGTAGATGCTGGGTTGGAGGATGCAGCCCGCACCTTGGGCGCGTCCGAGGCCCGCGTATTTCGCACCGTGACCCTGCCGTTGATAGCGCCTGGCGTAGTGGCGGGGGCGGTGCTGGGGTTTGCCAAGGCGCTGGGCGAATTTGGCGCGACGATTACATTTGTGGCCGCGATCCCCGGGCAGACGCAGACTATTCCGTCGGCGATTTATGGGTTATTGCAGGTGCCGGGCCAAGAGAGCGCGGTGGTTGTTTTGGTGGTGATTTCGGTGACCTTGGCGATGGGCGCGTTGGTGGCGTCTGAATGGTTGGCACGCCGTATGGTGGCGCGATGATTTCGGTGCGGATCAAAAAGGCATTTGCGGATTTCACGCTCGATGTGGCGTTTGATGCGCCTGCGGGGGTGATTGCGGTGTTCGGGCGGTCGGGGTCGGGCAAGACCACGTTGATCAATGCGATTGCGGGGCTGATACGTCCTGACGAGGGGCGCATTGTGCTGGACGGTCGCGATCTGACGGGGGTGCCGGTGCACCGGCGCGGGTTGGGCTATGTGTTTCAGGATGCTCGGTTATTTCCCCATATGACGGTGGCGCAAAACCTGTGTTATGGCGGGGTGCATGACCGCGCAAGGCTGGTTGAGATGCTGGGGCTGGGCGGGCTGTTGGACCGCTATCCTGCGGCGCTGTCGGGTGGCGAGAAAAGCCGCGTGGCCTTGGGGCGCGCGTTGATGAGCAAGCCTGCGATGTTGTTGCTCGACGAGCCGCTGGCAGCCCTTGATGGCCTGCGCAAGGCAGAGATATTGCCCTATCTGGAGCGATTGCGCGACGAGGTCGAGGTGCCGATGATCTATGTCACCCATGACATGTCGGAGGTTGCACGGCTGGCCAATACCATTGTGGTGCTGGACAGTGGTCGCGTGGTGCAATCGGGTGGCGTGGCCGATGTGTTGTCGCACCCTGCGTCGGTGGCGTTGCTGGGGCTGCGCGATGCGGGAGCGGTGTTGCTGGCGACGGTTGTGGCGCATGACGTCCAAGATGCGGTGAGCGTTCTGGAGTTCGAGGGTGGGCGGATTGTCTTGCCCGGTCAGGTTGGCCGGATTGGCAAGAATATACGTCTGCGTATTCCGGCGCAGGATGTGATTTTGGCCCGCGTGGCCCCAGTGCAGATATCGGCGCGCAATGTCTTGCCTGTGACCGTGACCGCCTTGCAGATTGAAGAGGGCGCGGGGGTGGCTGTGGGCTTGTTGGCGGGCGAGACGCCGCTGTTGGCACGCATCACCATGGCCAGTTTGCGCGAGATGGATTTGGTGGTGGGCGCGCAGATTTTTGCGATTATCAAAGCCACCGCAGTGGCCCCTGCGGATCGGGGTTAGGGGCGCGGGTGCAGCCGGTCGAGTGCTGCAAGCGTGCGCGCAACCCCGCCTGCGTGCTCTGTATAGAATTGGCTGATTTGCGCGTCGGTGATCGGGGCGGGATCTGTGACTGCTGCGTGTAGTGCCGTGGCGGTGGGCGTCATGGTGCACACGCCTGCGGTCATCGCTTCGACGACCGGATAGGTGATGGTCCAGATATGCGGGCCGACGATGACGGGTTTGCGCAGGGCCAGCGGTTCGATGATGTTATGCGCGCCTTTGGGCACAAAGCCGCCGCCCACAATCGCGCGGTCGCACAGGCCAAGGTAGAAATACATCTCGCCCATGCTGTCGCCGAGTACGACGTCGCAATCGACGGGCGCGCGCAGGGCAAGGTTTGCGTCAAGAATATCTGAGCGTCGTGCGATTTTCAGCCCTGCGGCGGTGAGCATTTCGGCGACCTCGTTGAACCGTTCTGGCGCGCGCGGCACGTAGATATAAAGCGGGTCGGGCGCGGATTTGATCAGGGCGATATAGGTGTCGTCTTCGCCCTCGACGACAGATGTCAGGGTGATGACTTCGCGGGTTTGGGTGAGTTTCGGGCGCACAGCAGAGGCCGCTGTCAGGTGCTGTGTTGGGATGGGTTGGTCAAAGCGCAGCTCGCCAGTGACATGGATGTTTTGCAAGCCGGCGGCGGCAAGGCGGGTTTGTTGGTCGCGCGACTTCACAAAGCCCCCTGCGAAGCCTGCAAAGAGCCGCGCGCGCAGCCCCAAACCGCGTTTGTCCTTGAGGTAGCTTTTGACGGGGTATTGCGCGTTGCACATGTAAAGCGGGGTGCCGGATGCGCGCGCCATTTTGATCATCATCGGCCAGACTTCGATCTCCATTACAAGGCCGAGGCGGGGTTTGAAGGTCGTCAGAAACCGGCGGTAGGCGCCGCGGGTCTCGAAGGGCACCCAGAGGGATTGTAGTTGTCCTGCCGTGATCTGAGCGCTGAATTCGCGCATGGCTTCGCGCCGCCCTGCGGGGGTGAAATGAGTGGTGATGACGCGGTCGCCGCGCGTCAGAAGTGCACGGATCAGCGGCGTGGCCGAGCGCATTTCGCCCAAGCTGACGGCGTGCACCCAGATGGCGCCTGTCAGAGGGGTTTGGGTGTGGCCGAAGCGTTCGGATATGTGTTGGGCGTAAAGCGGGTCGCGGCGTGCACGTTTACGCAAGTAGAGCCAGACCAGCGGGATGAGGATGAGCCAGAGGCCCTCGTAGGCCCAAAGTGCCACGCGTAATATTGGATCGGGCCAGCGGGTCATGCGGGGGCTTTCAAGGCGAGCAGGGATAGGGCCAGCGGGTGCAGATCGGCGCGGGCTTGGGTGATCAGAGCGGTTGCGTTTTGGGTTAACGCGTCACGATTTGCGCCCAGCAAGGCGTTCGCGATGCCTTGTGCGTCCGCGACTTTCAGCGCGGCGTGTTTGCGCGCCAAAGTGGCGTAATCGCTGGCGAAATTGGCGGTATGCGGCCCGTGCAGGATGGCGCAGCCAAGGCAGGCGGCCTCCCATGGGGAGTGTCCTTGGGTGTCGCCAAAGCTGCCGCCGATCAGGGCGGTATCGGCGAGCCGGTAAAGCGTGCCCATCTCGCCAAGGGTGTCGGCGATCCAGATCGGGCCGGTTGGAAGCTGGCCCGCGCTGCGCCGTGGCAGGTTTGCGGGCAAGGCGAGCGAGAGGTTGCGCGGAGCGATGATCAGCAGGGCCGTGGGGTCATGCGCGAGCAGGGTTTTATGGGCGCGGATGGCCAGACCTGCGTCGGGTGCATGGGCGGGGGCGGTGATCCAGATACGCCGTTTTTGCGTGGCTTTTTGCAGGGTTTTCAGCGCTTGCGGGTCATGGGTCAGCGGCGGTGCGGCGGCTTTCAGGGATGGGTTGAGGGAGATGTTTTGTGGCGTGCCGAGGGTTTTGAGGTTTTGCGCTGTATCACTGTCTTGGGCGGTGATCAGGGCCATGCGCGAGAGTGCGGCGCTGTAGAGGCTGCGCGCGGGCAGGTGTTTTTGCAGGGATGCGGTGTTCATGCGCGCGTTGATCAGGACTTGCGGGATGGCACGCGCATGAATGTCGCAGATCAGGCCGGGCCAGATGTCTTGTTCAGCCCAAATCACGAGGTCGGGGCGCCAGTGATCGAGGAACCGTTTGGAATAGCGGGGCGCGTCAAGCGGCAGGAATTGATGCGTGGTGCGGGCGGGCAACTGGGCGGCAATGTCGGTGGCCGATGACAGGGCTGTGGAGGTGATCAGGAAGTGTGCGGAGGCATCGATGTCAGACATGGTGCTGATCAGGCCGCGCAGGGACAGCACCTCGCCCAAGCCCACGGCGTGCAGCCAGATGAGCGGGCCTGAGGGGCGCGGCTTGCCAGGAGTCCCGCATTTTTCGGTCCAGCGGGTGGGGTGTTCTTTGCCGGCGCGCAACCGCTTTTTCAACAGCGGTTTGGCGAGAAGCGGGACGGCGTGGCGCGCGCCCATGTAGAGCCGTAACAACAATGGGTTAGCGGGCGTCATGGAAGGTCTTTTGCAGGCTACCCGCCCAGAAAGCGTCGGCGTTGATCACATCGGCAAAGCGTTGGGCCGCACTGCCGCCGCCAAACCCATCGTCGCGCGCAAATGGCTGGCCCCATTGGACGTCAAGGAAATCGAGGATTTTTGCGCGGTCGTGGGCGTCGGCGAAAAAGACCGAAGGTGATTTGGCGCGGTTGGTTTGCCGCGAGCCGATGTCGAGGGATGGCAGGCCGATGAACGGCGCTTCGCGCACGCCCGCCGACGAGTTGCCGATCATGGCGGAGGCGTTTTTCATCAGTTCGGAGAAATGTGCAAAGCGCATCGATGGCAGGACGCGAAAGCGGTCACTTGGCAGGGTGTCGATGGCGGCAAAGATACCTGTCGAGCCGGGGTCATTGTTGGGGGCGATGAGCACGAAGTTGCGGGCCGAGGCGGACATGGCGTCGAAAAGCGCGTGGGCTTGGGCACCCATTGTGTCGGCTTCCGAGGTGACGGGGTGGAAAATGCAGATGCCGAATTCGCCGTCGGGCAGGGCGTAGCGGCGGCGTACATCGGCGATGGTCACGCCAGAGGGCTGGCTGTGGAAATCAAGTTCGGGCGAGCCGATGGCGTGGATTTTGGCGGCATCTTCACCCAAGGCCATGACCCGTTTGGCGGCATCTTGCGACGAGACAAAGTGGTGACTGGCCAGTTTTGAATTACAGTGCCGGTAAATTTCATCAATGGTGCCAGAGACTTCGCCGCCTTCCACATGGGCGCAGCGGATGTAGTTGGTCGCACAGACCAGCGCGCAGGCCAAGGCTTCGACGCGGTCGCCGTGGATGACGACAAGATCGGGTTTATGCTCGGCCACGAAATCCGAAAAGCCGGTGACGGTTTTGGCCAAGATCATGTCCTGCGGGTCATCTGCGCGTTGGTTGAGGAATTCGTGCACCGTGACGCCGCTGGTGCGATGCACTTCGAGTTTGGTCAGCCCGTAGCGGTCGAGCATGTGCATGCCCGTGACAAAAAACGACACGGTGAAGCCTGCGTCGCGCGCAACGATGGCCAGTGGCTCCATTTTGCCGAAATCAGCGCGGGTGCCTGTTACAAAGAGAATGGATTTGGTCATGAATTTGGCTCTGCGATTGTGATGTCGCGCAAGGCGTCGCTGGTTTGGACGCCATGGCGCGCGAGGAACGCCGGTGCGCTGGTGTCAAGGATCGAGGCGGCTTCGATGCGCGTGGCTTTTGCCCGCACGGAGCGGCCGCGCTGGTCTGGTTTCACGCCTGAAACGTCGGTGCCATTGATTTTGGTCTCCATCTCTTGGCGGCTTCCGAGGTAGTAGTGGTTCAATTGCAAGAGGTCGGTTGTTACGAACCCGTGGCTTGCACGTTGTTTGTTGCGCCGGGTTTGGCCGCGTGTGTTTGCGCTATTGGCGCCCATGTCATCGGTGTGAAATTTGTGCACCGAGACTTGTGTGACCCTGCATGGGTCAAGGATGCATTTGAAGTTCAGCAGGTTGCCGTCCATTGCGCGCGCGCGTGATTGATATGCAAAGGGGGCGGCGTCTGTGGGTGCTGTTTCATGTCCGCAGTGACCGAACATCACCCAAGGCAATGAGATATTGCTGTAGGTATCGAGCGTGCCAAGCGCATCGTTAAGTGTTTTATGCTGTACGGGCACGAGGTATTCATCTGCGTCGATCATCGCCATCCACCTGTATTGCCCTCCAAACGTGCAAAGCGCGTGCGCGTAGGCCAAAACTTGTTGCGGTAGTAACAGTGCGCGCCGATCAAGCCGTGTTTGCATGGCCCAAGGTACGATTGTTACTCTGCATTTCTCGAAGGATTGAGCGATCTTTACGGTGTCATCTGTGGAGAGGTTGTCGTAGAGGATGACATCGCGAACGCCAGCAAGTGCGTGAAATGTCAGCCAATCTTTGATCCTGTGTGCTTCGTTTTTCACGATGATCACAAGGCAGATTCCGTCGCGGTTTGGCGCGGCTGTTGGTGGTGTGATGTCGATTTTATTCGCGTGTCGCACACGCCGTTGGAATGGCCAGATCATGATTGCATCCCCCAAAACCCTAGCGCATCTTTACCCGAAAGACGCGCGCATATCAACGCGGCGCCTGTGTCGCATTTCGGGTAGTAGACTTGTGTTATGAAGCCGAGAAATGCGCCGCGTGCAGCTGCGTCATACCCGATGTCTGCGGGAGATTTGAATAGGGTGGCGATTGCCTCGGGTGTTTGTGCGGAGGTTGCGACCCCGTCGATGGCCCAGAAGCATTGCCCACATGCGACCACCGGTTTTTCATGAAACATCGCCTCTAGCCCGACGGAGGAATTCACGGTCATCACCGCTTGTGATGCTTTCACCTGCGCAAAGGTATCGGTGTCGTTGTCCAGATAGATGGGCGCATCGTGGCTTTGCGCCAATAGTCCTGCCACGGTGCTATTGGCGGTTGGGTGATCTTTCAACCGGATGTGCCATCCCTTTGGTAAATTCCGGCTTGCGTCAATCAGCGTTTCCACAAAAGCATCTACGGTTTGGAACGCGCCGCCGAACAGGCGCAGTTGACTATCGCCGGGTGTTTGAAGTGGGACGAAGATGAAATTTCCGGACAGGGGCGGGCAATCAGGGGTCGAGGGGGGCGTATTTGTTGCGGCGCGCTGCGTGATGGCACTTGCGATATGCCGCCAATCGACAGGGCCATGCGCGGCGGCCCAAGCATGGTAGGGCGCGATCGTGCGAGGCAGGCTGTTGGCGAAATTCACCCCTTGCGGGTCAACGGTAATACGATCTGGAAGCGGGGCCAGCTCAAAAAACAGCCGTTTTGTGCCTGCGTCTTTTGCAGCCTGCATAAAGACGTGCCGCGTGCCGTTCAGCCCGTTCCAGCACACTGCGGTGGCCGTTGGATGGGTCTGAAAGTGCTTCAAAGACCCCATATATTGCCGCCGCAAAAGCCAGAGGTTAAGCGCGCGCCCAAGTCCTGTCTGTCCATTATCTTTGGACATTTCAAGTGCGGTGTTTGCGACGTCATGTGCTCTTTTGCTTGATGCAATGCTCATGCGTGCGATGCGCAACCACGAGATCGTCCCAAGCGGAGAAAGCATTTTTTTGATCGTGGCTTGCTTTGCTTTGCGCGGATTCAAGCATATAAAATGCATGTCTTATTCCGTCAACTCAGCCCATTTAAGCTGGGCATTACGGGTGACCGCACGGGTCAGGGTGCGGCCGATGACTTTGTCGAAGTCGTAGCCCGCGATTTCGCCGGTTCCGGGGCGGCGTGCCCAGATGTCGGCCTCTGTGATGACGGTGCCTGCGGGCAGGTCGCGATCTGCGACAACCGAGGAACGCGCAAAGGCGTAGACGCCTTCTTCACTGGGCGTGCGTTGTTTGGGGTTGTGCAGGGCGGTGTGGATTTCGCGGCTGCGGTCGATGATGTGGCGCAGCTCGGACGGGTCCATCGAGTTGATGATGTCAGGGCCGATCCGGTAGCGTGTATCAGTGTAGTGCCGTTCCAAGATGCACGCACCCAAGGCCACCGAGGCCAGTGCCATTTCGGGGCCGATGGAGTGGTCGGAGAAGCCGACGACCGCGTTCGGGAAGGCGTTTTTAAGGTCGGTGACCCCTTGCAGCGACACGATTTCGGGCGGGGATGGGTAAAGGTTGGTGCATTCCAGCAATGCGTAGTCGATGCCGGCCTCGTCGAGGATTTGGACACTTGCGCGGATGCTGTCGATGGTTTGCATCCCCGTGGACATGATCACGGGTTTGCCCTTGCGCGCGATGTGGCGAATGAGCGGCAGGTTGTCGACCTCGCCCGAGCCGATCTTATAGGCGGGCACGTCAAGTGTTTCGAGAAAATCGGCCGCCGCGCGAGAGAAGGGCGTCGAGATCCAGATCATGCCAAGGGATTGGGTGTAATCCTTCAGCGCCTTTTCGTCCGCGGGGCCGAGTGCGCAGCGCTCCATCACCTCCCAGATCGAGACATCGGCGTTGGGCGGAAAGATGTGTTTGGCTTCCTCGGTCATCTCGTCGGCGATGATATGGGTCTGGTGTTTGATCATTTCGCAGCCCGAAAGCGCCGCAAGCCGCACCATGTTTTTGGCCACATCAAGGTCGCCGCCATGGTTGATACCGATCTCGGCGATCACAAGGGGCGGGTGGGTTGGTCCGATTTTGCGGCCTGCGATGTCCATGGGGGGCTCCTGTTTTGGTGTTGATTTGTTGTAGGGCGCGCATCGGATAGTTGCAATGTGGGACCGCATCGGCCACATGGTTGCCATGACAAAAAATGCTTATGAAATTCAGACGCCCGGGGGGCGCAAACGTGCGCAGCGCCAGCTGGATTGGGCGGATCACGGGATTTTGCGCTATCGCTGGCATAATTTTGCACAATTGGTGCCGGGTGTTTACCGGTCGAACCATCCGACGACTGCGCGGTTCAAAGCTTATGCGGCGATGGGGATCAAGACGGTTTTGACATTGCGCGGCGCCCAGCAGCAGCCGCAGTATTTGTTCGAGGTCGAGATCTGTGAGCGGCTTGGGTTGCGGTTGGAGTGCGTGCAGATGGCGGCGCGTCGGGCGCCGACGGTGGAGCGTTTGAACATGTTGTTTGATGTGTTTGAGCGGATCGAGCCTCCGTTTTTGATGCATTGCAAGTCGGGGGCGGACCGCACAGGGTTGGCGTCGGCGATTTATTTACTGGCCTATGCCGGTGCGGATTTGGCAGCCGCCAAGGCGCAGTTGAGTTTTGATTTCATCCATATCCGCCGCACGGCCACGGGGATTTTGGACCATTTTCTAGACACTTACGAAGCGCGGTTCAATGAGACGGGTATAGGGATACGCGACTGGATTGCGACGGAGTATGATGCGCAAGCGCTAACAGTTAGCTTTGCAGCCAAGCAACGCAAGCTGCGGTTTTGGCAGGGCTGGCGTTAGCGCAGGCCCTGCGCGATCTGCTGGCCTAGCAAGAATTCAACGATGTCCCAATCCAGTGGACTGTCGATGTCCAGACTGCGCGCCTCGGGCACGAGGTAGGGGATGACGCGTCCTTCAAACAGGCTTTGCGCGGATTTAAGGTAGGCTGGGTCAAGCACGTAGACCAGCCCCACATGGTCGTAGACGACCGGGGCGGCTTGTCGCGACAGCACATGTCCGGGCAGCGGTTTCGAGACTTTGAGAGCGCCGGTCGCGTCGGATTCGAGCATGTTGAAGTAGGGGTTTTTGCGCGAAATACAGCAGGACATGACCATGTCGGGGCTGTCGGCCTTGAACAGGTCAATCGCCCCTGTGATGTCTTGCGGTAGGCGCAACGGCGAGGTGCAATCGAGATCCACAAAGCCGGTGACAGGGCCTGTTTGTTTTTCGACCTCTGCCAGAGCATGTTGCCAGACCGCGAATTTGCCTGCCGTATCCGTCGCCAGTGCCGCCGGCCGCAGGCCGATATCAAGTCCGCCGCGCGCCAGCCCGTGTGCATACATCTCGGGGCTGTCGGTCGAGACCACAACCGCATCGATTTGAGCATGGTCCAGAAGTTGATCAAGCGACCAGTCGATCACGTGTTTGCCGTGCATGATCCGAAAGTTCTTGTTTGGCACGCCCTTGCTGCCTGCGCGCGCGCCGATATGCCCGATAATCATCCGTTTACTCCCCCGTTGGGTGTCGTTTGGCAAGGGCGAGGGTGTCTTGGAGGCGAGTACCGGAATCGAACCGGTCTACACGGATTTGCAATCCGCTGCATAACCTACCTGCCCACTCGCCGCCTTGTGCTGCGGGATATACTATGGGTTTGTGGTGTGCAAGATACCAATCGGGCCAATGTGCCGTTGCTGATCGGGGCGGGATATGGCATTACCGCGGGCAAGGATTCTGAACGAATGAAAGTTGAGCGCGTGACCGATTACACAGCCCGCCGCACCATGATGGTTGATACGCAAGTCCGCCCGTCTGACGTGACCAAGTTCCCGATCATTGAAGCCATGCTTGCAGTGCCCAGAGAGGACTATGTCCCGACTGCGTTGCGTGAAACGGCATATATCGGCGAAAGCGTCGATTTGGGCGGCGGTCGCGTTGTTCTTGAGCCGCGCACGTTGGCCAAAATGCTGGATGCTTTGGCGATTGAGCCCGCGCATGTGGCGCTCGATGTGGCCTGTGGTCTGGGTTATTCTACGGCTGTTTTGGCGAAAATGTGTGAATTTGTGGTTGCCGTGGAGGATGACGCCGATCGCGCCGCTCAGGCGCAGGCCACGTTGACCGCGCAGGGCATTGACAATGCCGCCGTGATGCAGGGTTCGCTGGTTGAGGGGGCTGCAAAGTCGGGCCCCTATGACATTATAACAGTGCAGGGTGCTGTCGAGCAGGTGCCTGACGCGTTGCTGGATCAGTTGCGTGACGGTGGCCGGATTGCATGTGTGTTTGCCGAGGGTGCGCTGGGTGTTGTGCGCATCGGCCACAAGATTGACGGTGTGGTGAATTGGCGGTTCTCGTTTAATGCGGGTGCGCCGGTATTGTCCGGGTTTGAAAAGACGGCGGCGTTTGTGCTTTGATCCAGACGGGTGTTTTGCCCGTATTTATTGACGATCGGCCATTGGCCAGAAACAGGGACTAGGTTATGGGTTTTCGAAACACTTTTGGGGCTGTTCTGGCCATCGCGGTGATTGGTTTTTCAAGTGCTGCCCGCGCAGATACGCTGGCTGATGCCCTGACGGCGGCTTATGAGAACTCTGGTTTGTTAGATCAATATCGCGCGCTGCTGCGTGCCGCGGACGAGGATGTGGCCCAAGCGGTGAGTGCGACCTTGCCGGTGATTTCGTGGAGCGCGAATGCGACGTCGACCTCGCCGCGCGCGTCTGGTGCGGATCTGATTGCGGCGACGGCGCGGATTTCGGCGGATCTGACGCTCTATGATGGTGGCGCGAATGATTTGGCGATCGAGGCGCAAAAAGAATTGGTTTTGGGCACTCGCGAGGCGTTGCGCCGTATCGAGCAGACCGTGCTACTGGATGCTGTGACGGCCTATATGCAGGTGCGCAGTGACACTGAGTTTGTCGCGCTGCGCGAAAGCAACGTGCGTGTTTTGACGCAAGAATCCCGCGCCGCCCAAGACCGGTTTGATGTGGGCGAGGTGACCCGCACGGATGTCGCATTGGCCGAGGCCCGTCTTGCTGCGGCACGTAGTTTGCTGGCGTCTGCACAGGGCAGTCTGGCCCGATCCGCCGAGGCCTATGTCACGGCTGTCGGTCGCAAGCCGGATGCGTTGAGCCCTGCCAAGGCCGCGCCTGTGTCCCAGTCGCTGGCCGATGCCAAGGCATTTGCGGTCCGCAATCACCCTGATATCTTGCAGGCCCAGCACGCGGTAAGTGCCGCCGAATTGAATATCAAGCGCGGTGAGGCGGCGATGAAACCACGGGTGTCTTTGGGCGCTGAAATCGGGTTTGATCAGGACTTTAATGTCGGCCGCAGCATCGGGGTGACCGCGTCTGGTCCGATTTATGCGGGTGGCCGTTTGTCCAGTCAAGTGCGTCAGTTCATGTCGCGCCGTGACGCCGAGCGCGCGGCCTTGCTTGTCACTAGCATGGGGATCGAGCAGCAAGTCGCGAACGCTTACAGCTTTTTGGAAGTGGCCCGTGCGTCGGCGCTGTCGTCCAACAACCAGATCGCTGCCGCCCGCGTTGCATTTCGTGGTGTGCGAGAAGAGGCCACCCTTGGAGCCCGCACGACGATTGATGTTTTGAACGCCGAGCAGGAGTTGCTAAGTGCGCAGGCCAACCTGATTGCCGCACAAGCCGACGAGGTGGTTGCAAGCTATCAGGTTTTGGCGTCGATGGGGCTGTTGACGGCCGCGCATTTGCGTCTGCCAGTCCAGCAATACGACCCTGCTGCCTATTATAACCTTGTCAAAGATGCCCCGACTGCCCGATCTGAGCAGGGTCAGGCGCTGGACCGTGTGCTTAAGGCCATAGGGCAATAGTTCAAATCCTTCGGGATCGGTTGTTTGAAATGGCAAGTCGGGTTACATTGTGCCCGAGGCAAAGCAGGATCAAAGAATGTCCGACCCAGTCACGAACGTAGAAATCGAAGATGTCTTGTCATCTATTCGCCGCCTTGTTGCCCAAGGGGGCAAGCCGCGTGGCGCTGTGAAAGTGCAAGAAAATAACAAGCGGGACACTGTGAAGCAGGTAGACCGCTTTGTGCTGACGCCTGCGTTGCGCGTGGCGGAATCGCCTGAAGAAGATGTCGTGGAGGCACCGCTTTCCGAATCGGAGGCACATGTTGCCCAATTTGTGGCCCCTGCCAGACCGCCGCTTGTGTTGACGGCGTCTGACGCGATGCAGGAGCCGCTGGTGCATGATCGTATGTCGGCCTCTGAACGTGCGAGCCTTGAGGCGACGATTGCGGAACTGGAGGCGGCGGTCACGTCGCAACCCGATGAGTGGGAACCCGATGGCAGCGAAGTGACGCCCACGGACGGGTTGGCCGTTGCATTGGCGGCGATGGCCGAGGCCGAGGTATCCGATGAGGAAGCCGCTGTTGAAAGCGCCACAGCGGATGATGGTGAGATCGAGGATGCAGAGATTGTGACACCTGATCCGGTTGTGACATTGCATCCGCGCCGCGAAGAGCCAACATTTCGTCACGCGGTTGTGGAACCCGAGGATGATACCGATTACGGCGATGAGTTGCGCGAAAATGCGGGCGATGACGGGATGCCGATCCCTGATGATCTGGACGAAACGCTTGCGGCCTATATTGCGGGCGGGACCAAGCTGGATCACGAAGAAATGCGCCAGATGGTTGTTGATGCGGTCCGTCAGGAATTGAAGGGTGACTTGGGCGAGCGTATTACACGCAATATCCGCAAGCTGGTGCGTTTGGAAATCAGCCGCGCGACATCGGAAAACCTATACGACTAAAGGTCGTTACGGTCATTACTCCGAATTTTACTGAAATTGACGAGGACGAGGACGTGGACGTGGTGCTGGCCGCGCCGCAGGTGTTTGTGCATGATCCTGCGATGAACGCCTAAAACAAAAAACGCGGCCCGAACAGAGGACCGCGTTTTTGAAGGCCGCGCCTGGCAGGGCGGGCATATGTTGCGGATTTAAGCGGCGCGCGCTTCCAGTTCGGCAGCGTTGCGGCGTTCGCTTTCTTCGCGAGACAGGGCCACGGATGTGCGCACGCCTTTGCCGACGAAGTCCATCAAGCCGGTGACCACACGTTCGTTCGGGTCAATGCCCGCACAAGACAAGACTTCACGACCGTCACGTGACCGCGCCCAACGCGCAATCTGTTCAGGGCCGTTGCCATATTTTTTGTCATCAGCGATGGCATCATCCAGCGCAGCAAGCACAACAGCTGCAAACAATTTGCGGGCACGGTTGCCCTGTTCGTTATTGAAGGCAGTGCCGTCGACGAAATCTCTCATCTTGCTTCCTTTGTTATTGCTCTTGTCATTCTGGCGTGGACCTCGTTATGCAACATCTAAATCGATTCGGGGGTTCTGTTTTGGAATGGCAGCCATGCGTCTAGCGCATAGCTCGTAATCCGATTAGCGCATATATAGTTATCTTGCCAGGCGGTCATCACCCAGATATAGGCTGTGACAGTTTGCGATCAACCTTTCGCCACATTTTTGACACGAAGTGAAACATGCCCAAAATCAATGGAAACGAAATCAGACCCGGAAACGTCCTTGAACATGAGGGCGGCCTTTGGGGTGCTGTAAAAGTCGACCACGTCAAGCCGGGTAAAGGCGGCGCATTTGCGCAGGTGGAAATGAAGAACCTGCGCGATGGCCGCAAGTTGAACGAGCGGTTCCGTTCCGCCGATAAAGTCGAGCGCGTGCGTCTGGACACCAAAGACCAGCAGTTCCTGTTTGAAGCCGACGATATGCTGACGTTCATGGACAATGATACCTATGAGCAGATTGCGCTGCCTGCCGATATTCTGGGTGATCGCCGTGGGTTTTTGCAAGATGGCATGATCGTGAAGATCGAGTATTTTGGCGAGGAAGCCTTGAACGTGACCGTGCCACTGAAGGTCGTGTGCAAGGTTGTCGAGACCGAGCCGGTTGTGAAGGGTCAGACAGCGGCCAATAGTTTCAAGCCAGCGACGCTTGATAACGGGATGCGCGTAATGATCCCGCCGTTTGTCGGCACGGATGAAGATATTGTGGTGAACACCGAATTGTTTGAATACGTCGAACGCGCGTAAGTCATAGCGTTGTGAGACAAAGGTCAGTCTGCCAAGTGCAGGCTGGCCTTTTGCGTTTTCATGTCTTGGGTCCGGTCAAAGCGCAGGTAGGCGATGCCAAAGTTGCCGTGCACGCTGTGCAATGTGCCTGCGGGTCTGTCGTTTGAGGTGATCACATCGCCGGCCTGTGCGGACCCGTCGATTGTGACCCGCTGGAGCCCTTTTTTGAGCTGAGTTTTGTGCTTCATGCGGGCCACGATTTCTTGGCCGACAAAGCAGCCCTTTTTGAAGTCGACGCCGTGCAGCGCCTCGAAGTTGGCCTCGAGGATATAGGTGTCTGGTGTCAGCTCAACGCCGGTTCGGGGGATCAGGTGCGCGATGTGCAGGGCGTCCCAGTCGGTTTGGTCGCTGATGTCGGTGTCGCCGTAGTGTCGCCAGCCCAAAGCTGTGTGGCGCGGGTCGGGCAGGGCCCCTTGCGGCAGGGAGCCTGTGCCGCGAGAGGCGATCAGAGAGGTTTGGCTGATGTGCACATCGGCGCGCAGTTTATACATCGAAAGCCGCTGAAACAGAGCAGCGGCGGCGCTGTTTTCGACATCAATCAAAAGCCGGTCGTCTTGCCCGATGATAAAGAAATCAGCGATGAATTTGCCTTGCGGTGTAAGCAAGGCTGCGTAGATGATCCCGCCCGCCGCCCGCGTGACATCATTGGTGACAAGCCCTTGCAGAAAGGCGATCCGGTCGTGGCCGGTGATGGCGAAAATGCTGCGTGTGCTCATGGAGTTTGCGCCTTTTCCTGACTGAATTGCAGTTTGTAAAGATCGGCATAGATGCCGCCACGGGCGAGCAATGCGTCGTGCGTCCCCTGGTCCACGACACGCCCTTGATCCATCACAACGATTGAATGGGCGTGGCGCACGGTAGACAGGCGGTGCGCGATCACAAGGGTGGTGCGTCCGTTCGAGAGGGCTTGCAGGGCATTTTGCACGATGGCTTCGGATTTGGTGTCCAGCGCGCTGGTGGCCTCGTCGAGCAGCAGGATTGGCGTGTCGCGTAAAAGCGCGCGCGCGATGGCGATACGCTGGCGTTGCCCACCTGACAGGTTGGAGCCACGCGGCCCCGCAGGGCTGTCGAGGCCGGCGGGCATTTTGCCGAGAAAATCGCTGACATGGGCGGCGTCGAGGACCGAGGCGAGGGCCGCATCACTGATCCCTGTGCGTCCCAGAAGGATATTGTCACGCAGGGTTTCATCAAACAGCGCCGCATCTTGCGAAACTACGGAGAACAGCCCGCGCAGGGTGGGTAGCGCCATATCGCGATTGGAAATACCGTCGATCTGGACACTGCCGGATGCGGGGTCGACCAGCCGTGTCAGGACGTTGAAGATGGTGGATTTGCCCGCCCCCGAGGCCCCCACGAGGGCGGTGGTTTTGCCTGCCGCTGCGGTGAAGCTGGTGCCGCGCAGCACGGGCAGGTCGCCGTAGTTCAATGCGACGTCATGCAGTGTGATTGCGGGGGCGGATTGGGGGGCGGCCAGTGGTGTGGCCGGTGAGGTCAGGGTTGGCGTTTCATGCAAGATGTCTTGCAGCCGCTCGATGCTGGCCGCAGCGGTTTGCCATTGACCTGACATCAGCCCGAGCCTGCGCAGAGGCTCAAAGGCCAGCGACATTGCGGTGAAGAAGGACATGAATTGCCCGATGGTTTTATCGCCCGCGATGATTTCGGCGCCGCCAAAGACCAGCACCCCCAGAAAGCCCACGCCTGTCATAATGTCGATCAGCGCGGGCACGGCGGCTTGACCGCTGACCGCTCGGACTTCGGCGCGCACCCGCGCGGCACCTAGGTCGTCGTAGCGCGCCGATTGGTAGGTTTCCAAAGCGTTGAGTTTGATGGCGTTGATGCCGTGAAATACCTCGTCGAGCCGCGTGGCCATGCGCCCTGCAAGATCACGCGCGTTGCCTGCCCGTTTGCGCACGTAAGCCTGCGCCAAAAGCGATGGCAGCACAAGAAACGGGATGCCCACAAGGGCGAGTGCTGTCCAGCGCCAGTCGACCGAGAGTGCCACCGAGAACAGCACGATGACCGCGATCAGGTCGCGGCCAATCCCGGTGAGCAGGGCGGTCCAGATTTGGTTGACCACAGTGACGTCGCTTTGCACCCGTTCAATGAGTTGGCCGGGCGGATTGATCTGGTGGTAGCCGCCGTCGAGGGTCATCAGATGGCGCAACAGATGGCTGCGCATTCCGGCGGAGGACAGCTGATTGACCTTGGTCATCAAAATTCTCTGGCCTGCCGAACTGACCGCGCGCACGCAGAAAATCGCAAGAATCCCGAAGCCGACCCACCACAGCGCGTCGCCTTGTCCTTGCACAAACACATTGTCGAACATCGGTTGGATCATATAGCTAAGGAAACCCAGCATGGACCCTTCGACGGCCATGAAGAAGACCGCCAGCGCCAGCGTCGATTTATGTGGGCGCAGATAGTCGCGCCAAAGCCAGCGAAACAACGGGATTGCAGATTGGTTGGACAGGGAATTTGCCATTGGTCGCCTTGTTCGGTCTGGTCTGTAAGTGGTCTATCGGTAAATGGGGGGGCGGGGCAAGTTGGGCAAGCTTGACGCGGCGCGCGCCCTTGCTAGTGTCCGCCCAAACAGCACATGAAAGTTCCCGAAAATGTCCCTTGCAAACGGTCGCGCCTATCTCGCTATTCCTGGTCCATCGGTGATCCCCGACGCGGTGCTGCGTGAAATGCACCGTGCGTCGCCCAATATATATGAGGGCGAATTGCATGATTTGACGCATAGTTTGATCCCCGATCTGAAGGCGGTGGCGATGACCGACCAGAGCGTTGCGATCTATGTTGGCAACGGCCATGCCGCATGGGAGGCCGCGCTGAACAATGTGGTGAGTGCCGGTGATACGGTTTTGGTGTTGGCGACGGGCCGGTTTTGCATTGGGTGGGGCGAGGTGGCCGAGGGGTTGGGCGTGACGGTGCAGACCCTTGACTATGGCAATCAGTCTTGTGCCGATCTGGCGCAGGTCGAGGATGTGTTGCGTGCTGATAAGGCCGGTCGGATCAAGGCGATTTTGGCGGTGCATGTTGATACATCGACCAGTGTGAGGAACGATATTGCGGGTCTGCGAGACGTGTTGGATGCGGTTGGGCATGACGCTTTGTTGATGGCCGATTGCATTGCGTCATTGGGCTGTGATCGTTTCGAGATGGATGCATGGGGTGTCGATGTGATGGTGTCAGCTTGTCAGAAAGGGTTGATGACCCCCGCGGGTATTTCGTTTGTCTGGTATAATGCCAAGGCCGATTCCGCACGCACCGGTCGTCGCGTGAGCCAGTATTGGGATTGGCGGGCACGCACCGATCCGGAGCAGTATTTTCAGTATTTTAACGGCACCGCCCCGACCCATCATTTGTATGGGTTGAGAAAGGCGCTTGATATGATCAAGGCCGAGGGCTTGGACGCGGTTTTTGCCCGCCATCAAAAACTGGCACAGACCGTTTGGGCCGCACTTGAATGTTGGTCGCAAGAGGGCCCGTTGCGGATGAATATCGCTGACCCGAATGCCCGGTCTCATGCGGTGACAGCCGTGGTTGCGGGCCGAACAACGGGGATGCGTTGCGTAGGTGGTGCGAGCACAAAGCGGGGCTTACCTTGGGGATCGGTCTGGGCCGCGATCCGGCGGATGCCTATTTTCGCATCGGCCATATGGGCCATGTGAACGCGCATATGATCATGGGGGTTCTGGGCACGATGGAGGCGGGTTTGACCGCGCTGGACATTCCGCACGGGCGCGGCGCGCTGGATGCGGCCGCAAGGATTATCGCCGAAGCCTAGGGTTTATTTGCGGCGGCGAGTGCGATGGGCAATGCCGCGGCGAGCAGGCCCATTTCGCGCTCTGGGCCGCAACTGACGCGGATGCAGCGGTTTTGCGGGGCGACAAAGGGCATCCGCACAAAGATGCCCAGTTTGCCCAGTTCCGCCACAAGCTGTGCTGCAAATGCACCGTCTTTGCCGCAGTCGATCGCGACAAAATTTGTAGCCGATTTAAGCGGCGTCAGCCCGTTCTCCAAGGCGATGGTCGCGATCCGCGCGCGGGATTTTTCAACCTGTTTGACCACGGACTTGAGGTGGGCCGTGTCGCCAAGTGCGGCGAGTGCCCCTGCCAGAGACATCCGGTTCATGCCAAAATGGTTGCGCACTTTGTTGAAGGCACCGATGATATCGGGGCTGCTGATGGCGTAGCCCACGCGCGCGCCTGCAAGCCCGTAGGCCTTGGAGAATGTCCGCATCCGGATGACGCGGGGGTCGGTTGGCGACATGGCCGGTGCGGAGCCTTTGGGGGCGAATTCGACATAGGCTTCGTCGAGGATCAGCAGGCAGTTTTCGGGTAGGGCCGAGATCATGCGCGCGATGTCGGGCTTTGTGTGAACCGTGCCCATCGGGTTGTCGGGATTGGCGATATAGACCAGTTTGGCGCGCACCTGCTTGGCCTTTGCGATCAGCCGCGAGGGGTCCTCAAAATCGCCTGTGTAGGGCACCGTGTGCAGCGTGCCGCCGTATCCTGTGACGTGGTAATTGAAGGTCGGGTAGGCGCCCGCAGAGGTAACGACCGCGTCGCCTGCCGAGATGAACAGTCGCACGAGGTTGCCCAAAAGGGCGTCGATGCCTTCGCCGACCATGATGCAGTCTGCGGGGATGTCGTGGACGCGGGCCAGAGCCTGCCGCAGATCGTGGCTTTCGGGATCGGCATACATCCATGCCTCGAAGGCTGCGTCTTGCATGGCTTTGATGGCCAATGGAGAGGGACCAAAGCCGCATTCATTGGCGCCAAGGCGGGCGGTGAACGGGAAACCCGATGCGCGCTCTTGTGCCTCTGGGCCGACAAAGGGCACGGAGGCGGGCAAGGATGCGGCGAGGGCGGTCAGGCGGGGGTCTTGGCTCATTTAGGGCCTCCGGCGGGGATATTTTAAAACCAAAGAGGTGGGGCGGCCAAGGTGGTGGCCGCCCGATGTGATTAGCCCAATTCGGCAAGCCGCGCGATGGCCGCTTTGAGTTGTGCCTCTTCTTCTTGGCGCAATGCGAGGTTTTCGCGGGCCTCGGTGATCACATCTTGAGGGGCGGAGGCCACGAATTTGGGGTTGTTGAGGCGGCCGCGCAATCCGCCGAGTTCCTTGCCCAGTTTTGTGACCGATTTTTCCAGACGCGCGATTTCGGATGCCACGTCGATCAGCCCTGCAAGCGGCAGACCGAAGGTGCCGCCTTCCATGGGGATTGTGACGCAACCTTTGGGGAATTCGCCTATGTGATCGAGGGTTTCGATCCGCGCGAGGCGCATGATGAGCGCGCTGTTGTTGTCCCAAGCGGACTGGCCTTTGGCATCCAGCCCCATGACCACAAGCGGCACTTTTGCGCCTGCGGGGACGTGGGATTGGGCGCGGGCGGAGCGCACGCTATCGATCAGGTTTATGACCCAGTTCATCTCGCGGTCGGCATCTGCGTCGACCAGATCGGCGGCGGTATATGTAGGCCAATCGGTGGTGACGAGCAGGGTGTTGCGGGTGTCAGCGAGGCCCCAAAGTTCTTCGGTGATGAAGGGCATGATCGGGTGCAGCATGATCAGGGCTTGGTCGAGGACCCAGCGCAGGGTGGCTTCGGTTTCGAGCTTTGCCGCCGCGTCGGTTCCTTGCAGGACGGGTTTGGAGAATTCGAGATACCAGTCGCAGACCTTGCCCCATGTGAAGGCGTAAAGCGCGTTTGCGGCGTCGTTGAAGCGGTAGGTTTCAAGCGCTGCATCAACCACTTCGCGGGTCTTGGCGGTTTCGCCGATGATCCATTTGTTGAGCGTGTGCGCAGGTGTGGGGAGCGGGTGGTGCCCCGTGTTGGGGATTTCGTAATGTTCGGCAAAGCTGAAGGCGTTCCAAAGTTTGGTGCCAAAGTTGCGGTAGCCTTTGATGCGGTCTTCGGAGATTTTCAGAACACCGCCAAGGGCTGCCATTTGGCCCATGGTAAAGCGCAGCGCGTCGGCGCCGTATGCGTCGACCATGACCAGCGGGTCGATGACATTGCCGCGGGTTTTGGACATTTTCTCACCCTTCGCGTCGCGCATCAATTGGTGCAGGTAGACGGTGTGGAACGGGTCTTTGTCCATGACGGCCTGAGACATCATCATCATGCGCGCGACCCAGAAGAACAGGATGTCCTGGCCTGTGATTAGCACATCACCGGGGAAGTATTTTGCCAACTCGGGCGTGTCGTTTGGCCAGCCCAGCGTGCCGAAAGGCCAGAGGCCGGAGGAGAACCATGTGTCGAGGACGTCGGGGTCGCGCCAGACCGGGAACTCAAGCACAGTCGGGTCTTGTGTGACGTTGTATTGCGCGAGGCTGGTCGTGAAGCGGTGCACGGCTTCGGCGCGAGTGTCGACCTCGACGATTGATGCGTGGCTGAGCGGGCTGGGGATGTCGGCATTGTCAAAGACGAAGTTTGATTTGACGCTGTCGAAGTCGGGGCCGCAGTGCATGATGTCGTCGCGGTGCAACATCCCGTCTTTCAAGAGCAGGCCAAGCAATTCGACCTCGTCGAGATCGCCGGAGGGGTTATGTTCATCTGGGATGCCGAGATCGAGACCATACCAAACCGGAATCTGGTGGCCCCACCAAAGCTGGCGGGATATGCACCATGGCTCGATGTTGTCGAGCCAGTGGAAGTAGACCTTTTCGCCGGACTCGGGCATGATTTTGGTGCGGCCGTCGCGCACGGCATCGAGTGCGGGCTGCACGATTTGGGCGGTGTCGACGAACCATTGGTCGGTGAGCATCGGCTCGATGACGACCTTTGAGCGGTCCCCAAAAGGCTGCATGATTTTTTTGGATTCGACGTAAGGCACGGTTTCTTGCATGTTCGCACCGTCGTCATCAACGATGTTGCGGACAGTCATGACAGCGAGGCCTTCGGCCGTAATTGCTTCGACCACTTTTTTACGGGCTTCAAAACGGTCCATGCCACGGTATTCTTCGGGGACCATATTCATGGCGGCGATCATTGCCTCGTCGAATGTTTGCTCGCCGTTTGCAATCGCTTGTGCGGTGGCGGCTTCCTCGACGTAAGAACGACCGTCGGCGCGCATCGCGGCGCGCGTGTCCATCAGGTTATACATCGGGATGCCTGCGCGTTTGGCGACCTGATAGTCGTTGAAATCATGCGCGCCGGTGATTTTCACCGCACCTGAACCGAAATCTTTGTCGGGGTATTCATCGGTGATGATCGGGATCAGGCGGCGCTGCGCCTTGGGGCCGACGGGGATTTCGCAAAGTTTGCCCACGATGGAGGCATAGCGTTCGTCGGACGGATGCACGGCCACGGCGCCGTCGCCGAGCATGGTTTCGGGGCGGGTGGTCGCGATGGCGATGTAGTCGCGGGTCTCGGTTAAAGTGACGTTGCCGTCCTCGTCTTTTTCAACGTATTCATAGGTGGCACCACCCGCGAGGGGGTATTTGAAGTGCCACATGTGGCCGTCTACCTCGATGTTTTCGACCTCAAGATCGGAAATAGCGGTTTCAAAATGCGGGTCCCAGTTCACCAGGCGTTTGCCGCGGTAAATGAAGCCCTTGTTATACATGTCGACAAAAACTTTGATCACGGCGTCGTGGAAGTTTTTGTCCATGGTGAAGGCGGAGCGGTCCCAATCCATGCCGGCGCCGATGCGTTTGTCTTGTTCCTGGATTTGCCCGCCAGAGACGGCTTTCCATTCCCAGATTTTGGCGATGAAATCTTCGCGCGAGTAATCCGTGCGCTTTTCACCTAGCTCGGCGAGTTGTTTTTCCACGACAAGCTGTGTGGCAATCCCTGCGTGGTCAAGGCCGGGTTGCCAGAGTGTGTCAAAGCCCTGCATCCGTTTCCACCGGATCAGGATATCCATCAGCGTGTGGTTAAAGGCGTGGCCGACGTGCAGGAAACCCGTGACGTTGGGTGGCGGCAGCATGATGGTGAATGTCTTGGCGTTTGGCTTCGCGTTTGCGCCCGCTTTGAACGCGCCTGCGTCTTCCCATTTTTTGTAAATCAGGGGTTCACGCGCGCCTGAATGAAACGTTTTTTCCATCGCCATTTGATTGCCGTCCTTTTCGATTTGAGACCGGTTTACCCAATGGGGAAGCGGGGGAAAAGGCCTATGTGTTGCGCGGGCTGTGTTGGTGGGCGGAATGGCGGTGGATTATCACGGGGTATTGGTCGCAGGGTGCCTTGATTTGCAGGGTCAGGCCGTTAGGGTCAGGGTGGACGAACGCGGCGTTTGTATTTCGGGCGGTTTAAGATTGATCCTGACACAGGCGTTGTGATCGTGGTTAACGGTGCGGTGGCTGTTGATTTTGGTAATCTTTTGAGCCCCATGCTGGTGGCAGGGCGGTGTCGGACTGTGTATCGGGCAGGCCGTTGTATGTGTTGGGGACGGGTAAGTTTTGAAAGCGATATTTCTGGATCACGCGGAGAGGGACGGGTTTTGGAGTTTGCGTGGTGCGCATATGCCGGTTTCCTCGCACCATTTGTGGCAAATGAAGCAAATTGCGAAGGTCCGCGATGCAACTGCGTGATTGGATCTTTGGGCTATTCGGGCGGGCTGCGCGGTCGGAAGAGGGCAGCCACCGCAAGCGCGGGCCTGCAATGCATGTGGTTATTCTTGATGGCACGATGTCGTCGCTTGATCCGGGGTCTGAAACCAACGCGGGTCAGACGTTTCGCCTGCTGCAAGAGGCGGGCCGTCGCGCAAATTTGACGGTCTATTACGAGGCAGGCATTCAGTGGCGCGACTGGTCAGGCACATGGGGTGTGATCACCGGCAAGGGGATCAACCGGCAAATCGAGCGGGCCTATGGTGTTTTGGCATCGCGGTATCGCGAGGGCGACAAGATCATTTTGGTGGGATATTCGCGCGGGGCTTATGCGGTGCGATCTTTGGCGGGAGTTTTGGATTACGTCGGCTTGGTCAAATCCGAGCACGCGACGGTGCGCAATATTACCCAAGCTTACCGGCATTATAAAACGGGTGCTAAATCGGCGGCTGCGGAGCGGTTTCGGGAAATCTATTGCCACGACGAGGTTGTGATCGAAGCGGTTGCTGTATGGGATACCGTCAAGGCGTTGGGTTTGCGGTTGCCGGTTGTCTGGCGATGGGCGCAGTCGCAACATGGCTATCACAACCACCGCCTGGGCGATCATGTCCGGCACGGATTTCATGCGCTTGCACTCGACGAAACCCGAGAGGCCTATGCGCCTGTCATGTGGGAATGCCCGCCGGGCTGGCAGGGTCATATGGAGCAAGTCTGGTTTCGCGGATGCCACGGTGATGTGGGTGGTCAGGTTGGTGTTTTGCCCGCTGCGCGCCCCTTGGCCAATATCCCGCTGGTCTGGATGTTGGAAAACCTTGAAACCTGCGGGCTGAGCTTGCCTGCGGGGTGGCGGGAGCAATTTCCGCAGGATGTGTCGGCCCCGTCGGTGGGGTCGTGGCGCGCATGGGGCAAGATGTTTTTATCGCGCCGTCGCCGGATTATTCTAGGCACGCCATCAGAGACGGTGCACCCGACGGTGATGCCTGACGAGGGGACGATCCTGCCGCCCAGTGCGGATAAACGGGCTGCTTCCCCAAGCGCAAATTCAGTCGTGCCGAAGTGAACCCGCTGTCAGGGTCGTTTTTCAGGCTACGTTTTGCAAGCTGCGTTTCGGGGTGAACCCGAGAGCATGACACACGTCGCGAGACAGCTCTGCCCGATTGAGGGTATAGAAGTGCAGGTGATCCGCGCCGCCCTGCAAAAGGTCATCGCATAGTTCTGCGGCGATGGCGGTAGCAAATAGTTTTTCGGTTCCGTCGCGCGCCGCGTTGTGGAAGCCGTCGGCGATGACCCGTGGGATTGTGGTGCCGCATCGGACCGCAAACCGCTGGATGCCCGCCCAGTTTTCGACCGGTAGAATGCCTGGAACGATCGGCGCAGTGATCCCCGCATCGGCGCAAGCGTCGCGGAACCGGAAGAAGGTTTCGGCCTCAAAGAAGAATTGTGTGATCGCAGAGGTCGCGCCGGCGTCAAATTTGCGTTTGAGATAGGCAATGTCGGCGGCCTGACTTGTGGCCTCGGGGTGTTTTTCAGGGTAGGCGCCGACGTGAATGTTGAAGTTTTTAGTATCAGCCAATGCGCCGATCAGTTCGACTGAGTTTTGAAATCCGTCGGGATTGGGTGAAAATCCCTGCGCGCCTTTTGGCGCATCGCCACGTAAGGCCACAATGTCGTGCACGCCGGCGGCGGTGTAATTTGCGGCGATCTGCAATGTTTGGTCGCGGGTGGCGTCAACACAGGTCAGGTGCCCGGCAACCCGCAATCCGGTTTGATCGCGAAGGGTTTCCACAGCCTCGTGGGTGAGTTTACGCGTGGTCCCGCCTGCACCATAGGTGACCGAGACAAAGCTGGGGGCAAGCGGTGCAAGGCTGCCGACAGCATCCCACAGACGGAATGATCCTGCCAAATCTTTAGGTGGAAAGAATTCGAATGATAGGGAAGGGCGGGTCATGATGGCTGTCCTCATCTGGTGTTTCCATCTTGTTTCACGTTTGTAGTTGTGAAACAAATTCATTAAATTCAAAATTATTATGTGGAATATTCATGATGCGGATCGAATTCAGGCATTTGCGGACGATCAAGGCAATCCATGACACAGGGGGGCTTGCGCGAGCGGCGGACCTGTTGAACATGACGCAATCGGCGTTGAGCCATCAGATCAAGGGCATTGAGGATCAGGCGGGGGTTGCATTATTTGTCCGCAGGTCCAAGCCATTGCGCTTGTCGGCGGCGGGTCTGAAGCTGCTGGCTGCGGCAGAGCGGATTTTGCCGCAAATGGATGCGCTTGAGGCCGATTTTGCCGGTTTGGTGTCGGGCAAATTGGGCCGGATGCATATTGCGATCGAGTGCCACGCTTGTTTTGAATGGTTGTTGCCGGTGTTGGAACAGTTTCGAAAGGCATGGCCGGAGATTGATGTGGATATTCGCCCCGGCCTTGCGTTTGATGCCTTACCTGCGCTGCGCCGCGAGGAGGTGGATCTGGTGATTTCGTCTGATCCGGAAGATTTGGACCAAACGGATTTCACCCCGATTTTTGACTATGAACCGGTGTTTGTGGCTTCTGTGAACAATCCGCTGGCCGAAAAAGACGTGATAGAGGCTGCTGACTTTCGTGAACAGACCTTGATTACCTATCCTGTTGATCGTGCCCGTCTGGATGTTTTTTCACAGCTTTTGACGCCCGCCAAGGTGGAACCTGCGGCGGTGAGGCAAGTCGAATTGACGGCTGTTATTCTGCTACTGGTGGCGTCCAATCGCGGGGTTGCGGTATTGCCTGACTGGGTCGTGCGGCAGGTAAAATATAATGCCGATTACGTGACCCGCCCGTTGACCCACGGGGGGATGACCCGCCGATTATACGCCGCGACCCGCGCCGAGGATACGCACCGTCCGTTTGTGGCGCATTTGCTGCGATTGGCGCGGCAGGAGGCAGTGCGGATGCAGCGTGCCTAGGCGGCGTTGATGACCCGTGCATCGGGGTCCAAAACACCGCTTCGCATCAGTGATATTGCGGCATCCAAGGGCATTGCGGCGCCAAACAGGTGTCCTTGTGCGACGTCGCACCCCATTTGACGCAGTTGCATGAGTTGTGCATTGGTTTCGACGCCTTCGGCCACGACCTGCACGCCGAGCCCTTTGCCGATGGAGAGAAAGTTTTCGACAAGGACGCCCGCAGCATTGTCGACACCGAGCCCCTGCACGAAACTGGTGTCGAGTTTCAGCTCGTCGAATTCGAGTTCACGCAGGTGTTGGAAAGATGCAAAACCGGTCCCGAAATCATCCAGCGAGACCCGGACACCGGATTGGCGGAAGAATGCGATCGTCCGCTGGATCATATCGCCTGACCGCGCGATAAAGACGTCTTCGGTGATTTCAAGCGTCAGGTGTTTGCGCAGATGTGCGTGACGATCAATCAGGGCGGCCAATTCCGAGCGTCCTGATAGGGTCGCAAGGGTGACTTCTGGTACGTTGATCGAGATTTGCCCGCAGTCCAACCCTTGCGCGACAATGGCTTCCATATCGGTGAGGACTTGCTGTGCCATATGTAAAACGAGATCTCCATGCAGTCCGAATTCGGTGATCATCGGTAAAAAATCGGCGGGGGCGATTGTGCCCCGTTCGGGGTGGTCCCAACGCGCCAAGGCCTCCAGCCCGACGACGGCCCCTGTGCGCAAGGACACTTTGGGTTGGTAATATGGGGTGATCTGATTGTCTTGAATGGCGTTGTAAAGGATTTGCCGGTCTTCGAGGGTGAGCCGCATCGGAAATTCGGTTTTGTTGTAAAGCACGACCGAGGTTCCAGGGTCTGCCTTGGCGCGATACATCGCCTGGTCTGCACCAGTACAAAGCTCGTTTGCGGAACGCAGAGTTTCGGTGGTGCGCGCGATCCCCAAGCTGGCCCCCACGCGCAGTTTTTTTTGCTCAAACGAAACAGGCGCTTCGATCGCACGCACAATATAAGTGCCAAGTTTGACGGCGACGGCGTCGGATGGCAGGTTCGGGACGGCAGCGGCAAACTCATCGCCGCCAAGTCGCGCGACGATGGCCTCGGGGCCCGCCACCCGCGCCAGATTTTCGGCAACGGCGGTCAGAACCGTATCGCCTGCCAAATGGCTATAGCTGTCATTGATCGGTTTAAAATCATCGAGATCGATCAAAAACATCGTCACGCCACCACTGGACGGCGCGTTTTCCAACATTTGCGCCAACCCGTCATCAAAGGCATGGCGGTTCATCAGGCCGGTTAATTTGTCATGGCGGGTCAGGTATTCAAGTTCTTTGAGCTGGGCATTTGCCTCGGCGCGTGCGCGGGCAAGGGCTTTGACGGTGTCTTTTTGACTGTTCATCGTCTCGAACGTCGCGGCAATATAGGCGATCATCATCGCAGAGACGATCATCCAGTCAAATGGCGTGCTATGTGTAAGGCTGTGGCTGTCCGAGTTGTAGAACAGGATAAATGTGGTGCCAAAGGCGGGCGTCATCAGGCTCCAGTTATAATAGGGCAGCATCCCGAGGCTATTTGATGTTTGCACATAGATCCCAAACAGCCAGATATAGCTGGCGAGCAGGTAGGCCACTGAATTCTGAACTGACAGCAGGATAGAGAATGCGAGGTATGGCAGGATCGAGAGGCAGTTATTGGCCCAGAAAGCCAAAGCCATTTTCAGGCTTTTTGAGCCGTCCTGCTTTGCCATGAGCGAGACAAGGATATGGCCAATAATTTCAACAACAATGACCCAGACACCAATCAGTATGCCCGCGCGGGGGGCACCGGCCGCAAAAGAAACCCCAACCATCAGGAACATCGACGCCATCCGCTTGACCGCGTCGCGTTCCGAAATATGCATCGCAATCCGCGTTTGATGCAAAAAATGATCGATCCATTGCGGTTGCATTACAATCCCGACTACCAACTACCCCAGAGGTATTATCGCCCCGAAATGTAAAACAGAAGGTTAACGCGGGCATTTCAGTTGGTTTGCCGATCTCCCCTCTTGTTTGCCGCGCCGCATGGGCCTATACGCCCCCTCTAATCAAGACATTTTGGAGGCCCCGATGGCTGGCAGCGCAAATCTTAACGTGATGATGAAGACCGCCCGTAAGGCGGGGCGCGCGTTGCTCAAGGACTTTACCGAGGTTGAAAACCTGCAAGTGTCGACCAAAGGCCCCGGTGATTTTGTCAGCCGCGCCGACAAGCAGGCTGAAGCCACGATCAAAGAAGACCTGCTATATGCCCGTCCAACATATGGTTTTCTGGGCGAAGAGGGCCGCGAGGTCGAGGGTGATGACCCGACCCGCCGCTGGATCGTGGACCCGCTGGATGGCACCACAAACTTTCTGCACGGACTGCCGCATTGGGCGGTCTCGATCGCGCTGGAACATAAGGGCCAGATTGTTGCCGGTGTAATTTATGATCCGGTCAAGGACGAAATGTTCTGGGCCGAAAAGGGTGGCGGTGCGTGGTTGAATGAAAGCCGGATGCGCGTGTCGGGCCGTCACCGTCTGATTGAGAGCATATTCTCGACGGGCCTGCCGTTTGCGGGCCGCGCCGATTTGCCTGATACCTTGCAAGATCTGGCGCGTATTCTGCCTGCTTGTGCGGGTGTGCGCCGCTTTGGGGCGGCCTCGCTTGACCTCGCTTATGTGGCCGCTGGCCGCTACGAGGGGTTCTGGGAGCGCAAGTTGAACATTTGGGATATGGCGGCGGGCCTGATTATTGTGCGCGAAGCCGGCGGTATCGTGGAGCCGCTGAAAGTTGGCGGTGATATCCACGCGGATGGCGAGGTGATCTGTTCTAACGAGCCGATTTTCGAGGCGTTCGCCAAGGTAATCCGCAAGCCTAGCGCCGTTTAACCACCGGAATAGAAGATGGATAGCGTGCCTCGGGGTGTGGCGGGTGAAAATCGGTTGCTTGCCACCATCCGCCCGCGCCGAGCCGAAGCCAGAGCGGGACCGTCAAGCCAAGGCCAATCACAAATCCGCCTGCATGGGCCCAATAGGCGACCCCGCCGCTGTTGATGTCGGCCCCCAGACCGTTGAACACCTGTAGCCCGAACCAGAGGCCGAGCATGATCCATGCGGGGATCGGTAGGATGCGGATAAAGACGATCAGGAAGATAAAGATATCGACCTTGGCTTTGGGGAAAAGCAACAGGTAGCCGCCCATCACCCCTGCGATGGCCCCTGAGGCACCGACGGTGGGAATGGGTGATCCTGTATCGACGGCAAATTGCGCAAGATTGGCGCCCACGCCGCTGACCATGTAAAAGACAAGGAACGGGATGTGGCCCATCTTATCCTCCATATTGTCGCCAAAAATCCATAAAAACAGCACGTTACCCGCCAAATGCAGAATCCCCGCATGCACGAATATCGCGGTGGCAAGCCCGCTGTAATTCTCGCCGCCCGAAAGGCGCGCGGGGATCATCGCGTAGTCATAGTAGAACCGTAGCAGTGCCTGATCGGTGGTCAGGACTGCGGCGCTGTAAAGGTAAACGGCGATATTCACCCCGATCAATGTCAGGGTCACATAGGGGGTGCGCAGGGACGGATTATGGTCGCGAATGGGTATCATGGCGCGACGGTGTGCGATTGCGCGGGCGGCGTCAAGGTGGGCGCGCGGCCCACCTTGTGGTGCCCTATGCGTTGCCTGCTTCGGCCAAGAGGGCCGCATTGCCGCCTGCCGCCGTGGTGTCGATGCAGACGTGCCGTTCGTGCAGCACATGCGCTGCATCTGGCAACCCCGCGATCAAGGCTGTGATCGGGCCGGTGCGCGCAGACAAGGCGGTTTCAATCGCGCGCCCTGTGTCCTGGGCGCCCCACCAGATCACACCGGCGAGGTTTGGCATGTCAGTCAGTGTTTCCACTGCAAGCGAGCCACCGCTGCTGACGGCGAAGCCGCCAAGGGCTTCGACGGCGCTGACCTGTGCCGCCGCCGCCGCCTCACCGGGCCCCATGCACAGGATTGGGCCGCGGGGCCGTGTGCTGTGCCGGTTGCTTTCTCCGGTCGGGCCGGGCAGGTCAAGCGGGGTGCTGGGTGTGTGATTTACCGTAGATGCGAGCTGTTTTTGCACTGCACTTATATCGGCGGTTTTGTCCCAGCTACCTGATGTGGATTGGGCAGGTGAGGCTGTGTAGCGCGGCAAATAATGCGGACCACCTGCCTTGGGGCCTGTGCCAGAAAGTCCTTCGCCACCAAAGGGTTGACTGCCCACCACAGCCCCGATCTGGTCGCGGTTCACGTAGATATTACCGGCCTCGACGCGCTCAACAATCGTTTGCACACGGTCGTCGATCCGCGTGTGCAAGCCAAAGGTCAACCCGTAACCCGTGGCATTTAAGGCATCGATCACGCGGTCCAAGTCTTGGGATTTGAAGGTGGCGACATGCAGGATCGGGCCAAATATTTCGCGGGTCATATCGGCGATACCGGTCACGCGGATCACCGCAGGTGCGATGAACGTGCCATGGCTTGGCGCTTGCAATGCGTGGATCAGGCGGTCCTCGCCATCAGCGGTTGCGACGTGATCGGCGATGGTCTTTTGCGCTGCGGCGTCAATGACGGGGCCCACATCAGTGGACAGGTGCCAAGGGTCGCCCACGTGTAATTCGTTCATCGCCCCTTTCAGCATTGTCAGCAATTTGTCCGCGATATCCTCTTGCACATAAAGGCAGCGCAGCGCCGAGCAGCGTTGGCCCGCAGAGCGGAACGCCCCGTTGACGATGTCGCGCACCGCATGTTCGGGCAGTGCGGTGCTATCGACGATCATGGCGTTCAAGCCGCCGGTTTCGGCGATGAGCGGCGTGCCCGGCGCGCAATGCGCGGCCATAGATTTTCGGATTTTCAGCGCGGTCGCGGTGGAGCCGGTAAAGGCCACGCCGTTGATCGCCGCGTCTGATGTCAGGGCCGCACCGACATCACCTGCCCCCGGCAATAGTTGCAGAGCCGATTTTGGCACGCCTGCGGCATGAAGCAGCTCAACGGCGCGCGCCGCGATGAGGGGGGTCTGCTCGGCGGGTTTGGCCAGCACCGCGTTGCCTGCCGCAAGCGCCGCTGCGATCTGCCCCGAGAAAATCGCCAGTGGGAAATTCCACGGGCTGATGCAGGTCCAGATGCCACGCGGCGCAGTGCCTGCCTTGGCTTGGGCGGCGTAGTAGCGCAGGAAGTCAACCGCTTCGCGCAGTTCAGCCACAGCGTCGGGCAGGCCTTTGCCTGCTTCGCGCGCAAGGATGGTAAACAGCTCGCCCGCATTGGCCTCATAGGCGTCAGCGGCGGCGTTCAGGGCGGCGGCACGGGTTGTGACATCGGCATCCCAAGCAGCGGCGTTGTCGATCGCGGCCTTGATCTGCGCGTCGGTTGCGGGGTGAACATTGCCGACAATATCGCCCGGCTTGGCGGGGTTTGTGATGGTGATGGCGGTTGAGTTTGGCCCGGATTTTTTGGCAATCATCGGAGTGGCCGTATAGCGATGGGCCGCGAGTTTTGCCCGCTCTTGTTCGATTTGTGCAAGAGTTGGTGCATGTGTCAGGTCAAATCCTTTGGAATTTATTCGCTCGGGTTGGAAAATATCTGGTCCGGTGGACAGGCTAAAGTTGCTGGTGTCGGCAGCAAAGGGATCAGAGGCCACCTCTTCGGGGGGCACGCTTTCGTCGACGATCTGGTTGACAAAGCTGGAGTTCGCGCCGTTTTCAAGCAAGCGGCGCACAAGGTAGGCCAGCAGATCTTCGTGCGCACCCACAGGGGCGTAGATCCGGCAGCGGGTGCCCTCGGTCTTGAGCACGATCTTGTGCAAGGCTTCGCCCATGCCGTGCAGACGCTGGAATTCATAGTCCGCGCCAGTGCGTCCCATTTGCTGGGCGATGTCCAAAACGGCCGCAACGGTATGGGCATTATGGGTGGCAAATTGCGGATAGATGCGGTCGGTGAGGGCCAGCAGTTTACGCGCATTGCTGATATAGCTGATGTCGGTGTGCACCTTGTGGGTGAACACGGGGAAACCGTCGATGCCTTCGACTTGGGCGCGCTTGATTTCGGCGTCCCAATAGGCGCCTTTGACCAGACGGACCATGATTTTGCGATCAAGGCGTTCGGCCATTTCATGCAAGCAATCGATCACAAGCGGTGCGCGTTGCCCGTAAGCTTGCACCACAACACCAAAGCCGTCCCAGCCACGCAGGGCGGGTTCTCGCAAGATGGCTTCGATTACATCCAGTGACAGGGCAAGGCGGTCGGCCTCTTCGGCGTCGATATTGAACCCCATGCCTGCGGATTTGGCGAGCATCGCAAGGGCACGCACGCGCGGCACCAGTTCTTCCATGACGCGGGCCTCTTGGGCCACTTCATAGCGCGGGTGCAGCGCCGAGAGTTTGACCGAAATGCCCGGGTTTTCGGCCACGGTGCCATGGGTGCAATGCTGCGCAATATTCGAGATCGCACGGCTGTATGACAGATGGTAATTGCGTGCATCGGCCTCGGTGCGTGCCGCTTCGCCAAGCATATCATAGGAATAGGTAAAGCCCTTGGCTTGCATCCCTTCGGCGCGTTTCATCGCCTTGTCGATGTTTTCACCCAAGACAAACTGGCGACCCATTTCGCGCATGGCGCGGCCCACCGCAGTGCGGATCACAGGCTCGCCCAAGCGTTTGACCGCCCCGCGCAGGTGCCGCGTGATGCCCGGCTTTTCGTCGTCCAGCACGCGACCGGTCAGCATTAGCGCCCAAGTGGAGGCATTGACCAGCGACGAGGCCGAGTGGCCCAAATGCTTGCCCCAATCGGAGGGTGCGATTTTATCTTCGATCAACGCATCGATCGTGTCGGCGTCAGGGACCCGCAACAGGGCTTCGGCCAAACACATCAGGGCGATACCCTCGTCGGTGGATAGCCCGTATTCGGCCAAAAAGACTTCCATCAGGCCCGGCTCGGCATTGCCGCGAATTTGCCGCACCAGATCGGCGCCCTTGGCGCCAATACGCGCACGATCGGCAACCGACAGGGCCGCCGTTTCGCGAAGTTTGGCGACGCTCGCGGCCTCATTGGCGTAAATTGTCGCATCTATTTGTGCGCGCAGCGCCTTGGCAGTGTTGCGTGTCATGACCGTCCCCAGTAAAATTATATTGCCTATGATATAGCGTTGTCAGAAGTCGTTTCGACTGCTATTGGCCGTTTTAGTAACCCGTTGAACCAAAGATTGGGGAATTCCATGTCTGAACCGACTGCCGCCATAGATAGCTTTGACCGCAAGATTCTTGATGTTCTGGCCGTTGACGGGCGCATCAGCGTGACGGAACTGGCGCGCCGCATCGGCCTGTCTAAATCGCCGACCCAAGCCCGCCTGAAGCGGCTTGAGGATCGCGGCGTTATTCGTGGGTATCGCGCGCTATATGATCCGATCCGGCTTGACCGCGACCATGTCGCGTTTGTCGAGGTCAAATTGTCGGACACCCGAGAGGCCGCGCTTGCCGCGTTCAACGCGGGTGTTCTGAAGATCGTCGAAATCGAGCAGTGCCACTTGATTGCCGGCGCGTTTGATTACCTGTTGAAAGTCAGGACCGCAGGTATGACGGGATACCGCGCTGTTTTGGCAGAAAAAATATCGACGCTGCCGCATGTCGCCAATACATCGACCTATGTCGCGATGCAGGCGGTCAAAGAAGAGGGGCTGGCCCCCGTCGCCCCTGCGACGCGCACCTAAAAGGAATTGCACGCGACATCTTGCACCGCCCCGAAAGCCCGCATAGGAAGTGGGCGTGTCCGCGCTGGACGAGAAGACTGTTTTCAGGCCCGATTTAGGCCCGATGCAGAAATTTGAAGACAACGCCGGATGCGGGCGTGATGGAATGGTAGACATACCAGACTTAAAATCTGTTGGGCGTATGCCCGTGTGGGTTCGAGTCCCACCGCCCGCACCAAAACCCTCAATCAGTGTATGTGGTTCTAAAGCGATTGTGGAAGCATCTGGAGTAAGTAATAACAAAAAGATGATTGGAATTGAGGTTTTTGCCGGCGCTGGAGGACTGTCGCACGGTGCGGAGGCGGCAGGCGTTCATGTGCGCGCCGCAATCGAAAGTAACAAGGCTGCCTGTTCTACGTTCTCAGAGAACCATCCCCATACCTATGTGATTAACTGTTGCACTTGTAGAAAGATCCGAAACAGAAGTGGCCCCAAAAAAGCGCAAACTTTATATGAAAAAGATATTTCAAACTGACCTACTACCAAAAACCGCCCCCGTAAGGACACCAACCGAGATATTGGGCGAAGTCGCGGCGGCGGCGGGATTGCGAAAGGGCACGCGCGTCTCTACGGGCACTTGGGTGATTGCCATGTCGGTCGGTGTGCAGCGCCAGGACCTCGCGCTGCACAGTGATACGCTGATCAACGTCAATGCGCGCGGCTGTCTTGCCGCTAGATCATCGCGATAATGACCGATACGTGTTTGCAGCTTGCGGGCGTGGCGCGTCCAAAGATCGTTGAACGTCCGTTCGCGCGCAATTTGGTGTTTTTGGCGATGCGGTGTGCCGCAGCAAGTCGACCAGTTTTGCCAAGCCAATCGGCGACCGGCACCAGCATCGGCACTACTGCTGGGGCCTAGCGACGCACTGGAGTGGCCCGCGCCATTTGCGCCGCAAGAGCCAAGCGTTTTTTGGGCGATTTATGCAGTCAAGTGGCGCGTAACTGTCGACCACGGCCACGACGAAAGCCCCGATTCTAAGCGTAAAACCCGCTAACCAACGCCACCGTTCATGCTCTGAGGCGTGCGTCAATTTCGGATGCCCCGCGTTGAGCTTGTCCCGTTGGTAAATGCAGGACCTCAAGGTTTCGCCTTTCGGAGTGAAATTCAGCGCCAAACAATGGGCAGAAGATAGCCGCATCAGCCCGTTATACGAAAGCGTTTCGAGCGATTGCTGTTACAGGTCTAACCTGAAACGCTTTGAGGCCCTGCGCGTGATCAAACACAGGGGCTGCTTCTTTCAAAAAGGCAAATCAAGCGATCACGAACTGAAATCTCTGGCGATTTTAATAGCTTGGGCGTTGGGAAACCTCTGATGGGTGGGCTGTCATGGACAGTTTTAAATCCTTCAATGGGACCGGCTTTGATAGATAGTAGCCTTGAATTTGATCACAGCCTTTGGCGTGCAGCCAATCGTATTCGGCTCGGGTCTCGACGCCTTCTGCCACCGCCGTGACGCCCAATTGCTTTGCCAAGGTCAAAATCAATTGGATAATCGGACCGGATGCCGGAAGTTGACTAATGAACGACCTGTCGATCTTGATGCAATTGAGAGGGAACTGAGAAATATAGGATAAATTGGAATAGCCGGTGCCAAAGTCGTCGACCGCAATTTGATACCCGAGATCAACGAAGGTTTGCAGTTTCTGCGCAATCAGGTCGTGGTCTCCAATGAGGACATTCTCTGTTAATTCGAGTTCGATTTTATGCCGAGGAAAATCGGATTGTGCGGCGAACCTTTCCAATGTTTCCATCAATCGGTTTCCTTGAAATTGCCGGGGCGAAATATTTATCGAAATCCCCAAATTGACGCCCGTGCGATGCCATTCAATGGCCTGCCGGCATCCCATTTCAAGCACATGCTGACCTAGGTCCTCGATCATCCCGGTTTCTTCACAGATCGATATAAACGTATCGGGCATAATCAACCCCTTAACAGGATGCTCCCAACGCACCAACGCCTCGACAGAGACCATTGCCTCGTTTTGCAGGCAGATCCGCGGTTGGTAAAAGAGGATGAATTCCTTCTCCTCAATGCCACGTTTTATATCCGCCTCGAGCAGGCGCCGCGCCTCGACCCCGGCTCCTATTTCATCGTTGAAATATGTGACCCTGTTTCGGCCACCCTGCTTTGAAAGATACAGGGCGATATCTGCATTCCGCAACGCTGTGTCAAATTCGGTCTTTCGTGGCTCAAATGTTGTGACGCCCACGCTGACCGTGACATCTACATTTACAGATAAATGCCGTGTTGGCCTGGAAAACGCGCGGTGCAGATCATTGACCTTATGGGCGAGGTCTTCGCTGGATTTTACGTTATGCAGCAAAATAACGAATTCATCGCCGCCAAGTCGCGCAATCAGGTCATCGTTGCGAATAAGGTTTCTGGCGCGGGCCGCCAATTGCTTCAAAACGACATCGCCCATCTCATGGCCCAGCTCGTCATTGATTTTCTTGAACTTATCAATGTCGAAATACAACAGCGCACATTCACCCGCTTGGGCGCTGGATAAAGATTCGAAATGCAGCTGGATATATGCGCGGTTATAACATCCGGTAAGCTGATCCCGGTCGGCGAGATATCGGGCCTTGTCGCGGGCTACTTTCAGCTCGCTGACATCGGTCGCCGTGACAAGAACCGCCGGCTCGCCCGTTACCGCGTCCGCACATCGCTTGACTGAAATATCATACCAACGCTCGCCAATCCCTGTGAATGCCCGTGTGACGAGACGATACTCGCCATCACGTTTCAAGATTGTCATGACCTTTTCGTAGTCGTCCCGTTGCACGAAAATATCCGCAAATGCGTGTTGCGAGCTGATTGCTGCGTTGCGCGCAGCCGGGTTCATATACAAGAGCCCGCCATCGCTATCATACATCGTGATCATCACATCTGTGTGCAGCAACGCCTCTGCACTTCGAATATTCTCGGGGGCGGCTTCGGCCTCATCGACCACTTCGCACTGCATCCCCATCCTGCCGTCGTCCAACCGGATACCACTGAAAACCACCATCACGCTTTTGGGTTTGTTATTGGGGTAAAGCGTCCATTGTTCCGTAAAAGAGATGTCCTGCTCGATAAAGTCGATCTGGTATTGCTTGAGCCGTCGCTTGACCATGGGCGACATATTCTGCGTCAGATCGCGCGAACACAGGTCGGCCTCATCGGTTGCCTGCCACATTTGAAATGCAGGCGCATTCGCAAAAACAATACGAGAGTTATCAATATCAAAGACCCAAATAGGTGCTTTGATCCGCCGGATAAGTGAAAAACGATCCTGCACAATCTGGCCAGACCCGGATATGGGGCTTCCCAAAAGGGACGAGGACACAAGGTCGATAGAATCGTTTTTCATATTTTTTGCCTGTTATCCCGCCATCCGCACTGGCTGTGCGATTGGCTGGCCAAGTTGTGAGAGCGGGTTGAAATACGCGGTCAGTTCGACTTCCGCGACCCAGCGGGCAATTTGAGGGTAATCGTCCCATTGCAGTCCGGCCTCTTCAAGCACGTGAACATATCCGAACATGGCAATATCGGCGATGCTATACCCACAGTGAAGCATAAACAGGCGATCCGACAGGTGATCGTTGAGCCGCTGCAACCCAGGTTTTGCAAGACCTTGCCATCGCGCAATCTGGTCGCGCATTTCGGCCTGCCGGTCGGGTAGAATGGTTGTGAAAAAACGCGCCGGCGAAATGAACGGCTCGAGTTTGGATTGCTCGAAGAACATCCACTGGAGCGCCTCTGCACGTTCGGCTGGCGTTTCGGGCATCAGATGTGTCCCCTCTGCCAGATACCAGATCATCGCGTTGCTTTCGCCGATGTCCACCCCATCGTCGGCCACAAGGAACGGCACGACGCCAAGCGGATTTACGGCCAAATACGCGGGTGCTTTTTGTTCGCCCGACAAAACGTCGATCAACTCAAGCTCAAAGTTCCGGTGTAACTGCTGCATCGCCAACCACGGCTTGAAACAATTCCCCGACCCAAGACATGCATAAAGCGTCACCATTTTATCTTCCTTTTCATCTCGCCCCAGTGGAAATCTAGGTGCATGTCTTTAAGGAATGGCTAATTGTATCAGGTGCTTTTGCTTTATCCGGTTAAAATTTTACCCTTCATGATAGAACTGCCGACAATCTGACATATGCCGCCACAATCCATCATATATCTCATTTGGTTAATCTTTGATTAACGGAATTTCTCAATAACAGACCGGTCTTTACATTGAAAACCGGGGTCGAAATGAACGTCAGATTAAACGAGATGCGCCAACGTGGCGATGTATTCGAGCAACCGATATCTCGGCAAATCTGGGAGTCAAAATACCAATTTAGAATTGGGTCGCGCCCAGTGGACCAAACCGTCAATGACACGTGGCGCCGTGTCGCCGACGGGCTCGCCAGCATCGAAACGTCAAGCGGACGCGATATCTGGGCGGCAAAATTCTATGACGCGATGGAAGATTTCAAACTCATTCCGGGCGGGCGGATTCTTGCGGGGTGCCGCACGGGCCGCGATGTGACATTGTGCAATACCTTTGTGATGAAAACCATTCCCGATTCCTTGTCGGGGATCATGGACACGATAAAGGACGCGGCACTTACCATGAAAATGGGCGGGGGAATCGGGTTCGACTTTTCCACCCTGCGTCCCCACGGCGCACCTGTGCACGGCCTTGGGTGTTCGGCGGCGGGGCCGTTGCCTGCGATGGATATCTGCGACGCGGTTTGCAAGATGGTGGTGTCGGGCATGGGGCGCGGCGCGATGATGGCGACGCTGCGCTGCGACCACCCCGATATCGAAGCCTTCATCAAAGCCAAGTCAGACCCCAAGCGGCTTCGGAATTTCAACCTGTCCGTCCTGATCACGGACCGATTTATGGAGGCAGTGCGGCAAGACACGTCCTGGGACCTGACATGGGAAGGCCAAGTATTGCGGACGGTGGCGGCACGCGATCTGTGGGGGTCGATCTTGCGGCAAACATATGAGGCCGCAGAACCAGGGGTTTTGTTCATCGACCGGATCAACGAGGCCAACGGGCTCAATTATCTGGAAACGATCGCCGCGACGAATTCCTGCGCCGAACAACCGCTTCCACCTGATGGCGCCTGTCCGCTGGCCTCGATCAATCTGGCGCGATTGGTGCAGGCCCCCTTCACGTCGGCGGCATACTTTGACCTGCCGCAGTTGGAAGATCTGGCGATGATCGCTGTGCGCATGTTGGACAATACGCTTGATGTGTCGCGCTACCCGCTGGACGCGCAGAAAAATGAAGCCCAAAACAAGCGGCGCATCGGGATCGGGGTGACGGGCGTTGCCGATGCGTTTTTGATGATTGGCGTGCGCTACGGATCGGGGATGGCCAAATCCATGCTTGGGAAATGGATGCAGACTATCCAAAATGCAGCCTACCGTGCTTCGGCCATGTTGGCGCAAGAGCGCGGCTCTTTCCCTGCCTACCGTCAGGATGCGCATATGAAAAACCGCAATATTCTTGCGCTGAATTCCGATGTGCAAAGAACGATTGCGCTCTCGGGATTGCGCAACGGGCTTGTCACCACCATCGCGCCGACTGGCACGACCTCGCTGTTTGCAGGCAATGTGTCTTCGGGGATCGAGCCGATTTTCTCGGCGGAGTTCCACCGCAAAATCATCCTGCCCGATGGCACAACGGCATCCGAAAAAGTGATGGATTACGCGGTGGGTATTTTCCGAAAACTATACGGAAATAGTGCAGCTTTGCCCGAGGCTTTTGTCACGGTCGACGACCTCAAGCCGCAAGACCACGTCACTATGCAGGCGGCGGCGCAGAAATGGATTGATAGCGGCATTTCGAAAACCGTAAACTGCCCCGAGGACATCTCGTTTCAGGACTTCGAGCAGGTCTATCTGGACGCCTATGCAAGCGGCTGCAAAGGCTGCACAACCTTCCGGCCCAATGCAATCACGGGCACGGTGCTATCACATGAACAAGGGGGCTAGAATGCGGATTTTCGGCTATGAGATTGCGACATCGCGGCACAAAAAAGCTGCGCCGGACCGACCCCCGACACAGCACTGGACGCCGACCCATATGCACAAAAAAGGCGGCGCCTATAGGTATCTAAACGACGGCATCCTTGAGGCCGATCGCAGCGCGGTTGTGATCTACGATGACCGTGACGGTCGGGTCTGGGTCAGGCCGCATGACGAGTTCCACGATGGCCGGTTTTCACCACTGACCTAAGGCCGACCCTTGTGTCACTTCAATGGGGTTGTAGACGGTGGGGGTGTCAATGCGGCGCAAAAAGGCCAAAAGTTCAGGTGTCCTATTTAGTCTTCCAGCCAGCGGGCAAGCGCCGTCGCGGTGATTTCGGGTTGTTCCAATGCCGGTAAATGCCCTGCATTTTCAATGATTTACAAAGTGTTGATTGCCAGCAGAGCATGAGTTATTTTCCGGTATAGGCGCGCAGGGCGATGGGCTGGCGTAGAAAGGCATCAGTGCCGAGATTTGCGGCCATCTGCCAGCAAAGCTGAATGATGTCAGGGTGTTGCGTGGCGTTCGCAAGGTAATGCGGCATCAATTGGGAATACATCACGTCATGCAGGTGACCCGCCTTGGCCATCTCGGTTTGCGACCACGTTTGACCGCCACGACGGGCAGTTTGGCGCACAGGTTGGTATCGAAAAGCGCCAATTTTTCAATATGTTGCGGCGCCCGTGATAGCCGCCGTCAAGATTCTGATCGAGGGTGAAAGGGGCGTTTTCGGACCAGATCACATCATCGCCGAATAACTGCCTGCGGTGAAGATCAGGATTTGGGTGCCCATTTTCTAGAGCGCCTCAGAGAGCCGCTCCAGCGCAGTCGGGTAGACTTAGTTGTCGAGATAGGCCACGACCAGCTCGATGATCTTGCTTTTGCCGGTGATCATCGCGCGCGTGGTCACGTTTTATGAGCTGACTTTGAGGTTGATCAATCTGCGGTCCACCCGCCGTCAATCAGCAGCGACGTGCCGGTCACAAGAGATGATGCATCGCAGGCCAGATAAAGCACGCCGCCCATGATATCCTCGACCTCGCCCACGCGGCCGAGTTTGATTTTCTCCTCAATCCATTTGCGCCGCTCCGGGTTGGCAAATGTCGGTGCAGTCAGGGCGGTGCGGATAAAGGTCGGGCAGATCGTATTGACGCGGATACCGCGCGCGCCCCACTCGATCGCCATGGACTTGGTGAACCCTTCGACGGCGTGTTTTGTCGCGGCGTAAACCGCGCGGTCAATGCCGCCGACATGGGCCATCTGGCTGGAGATATTGATCAGGCTGCCGGTTTTGCCTGCGGCGATCAACCCGCGGGCCACGGCGCGGGTCAGAAAATAGGCGCCTTTGATATTGAGGTCGGACACCGCGTCAAAATCGGCGCTTGTTGTGTCGGTGGCGGGGCTGTGCCGCGCGGTGCCTGCCGAATTGACCAGCACGTCGTAGGGGCCGTTTTGGGCCACGGCGGCCTCGGTGGCAGCGGTGTCAGACACGTCGATCATGAGGGTTTTGACGGTCATGCCTGTGGCGGTCATCTCGGCTGCAAGAGCTTCAAGTTTATCTGCGCTGCGGGCGGCAAGTGTGACCTCGGCCCCCGCCTCGCCCAAGGCCACCGCACAGGCGGCACCAATGCCAGATGAGGCCCCGGCCACAAGCGCGCGGCGGCCATCAAGGCGAAAAGACGGGGTGCGGGGCAGGGTCATGGGGTCACTCCATTTGGTATTGAAAGCGCGCCTACGTTGCGTGCCTTGTTGAACTCGCGCAGTCGCGCGAACACATCAATACCAACTTGCGCGTAAAGGTCGAGCAGATCGACCAGCACCCAGTTCTCGCGGATCTTGCCGTTTTCCATGCGCCAAAAATCTAGACTGCGCAGCAAAACCTCGCGGCCGCTGGGCGCAATACACATCCAGCCATCGTCCGATAGCGTCAGCCGTATATTGGGCCAACCTGTCTCGCAGACGTATTCGCCCTCGGCCAGCCAATGAGACATCAGGTCGCCCATCGCGGCGTTGCCATTGCCGGAAACGATCAACCCGTCGCAGGTCATGGGCGCAGGCGTGCAAAGATACGCGCCCAATTGCGGGGGCCAAGCAACAGCGCACCGTAGGAATGCATGTTCTCGTGGAACCAGTCATCACGGTCGAAAACTGCGGCCCGTTTGGCTGCACCGAGTCCACCATGATCGATCAGGAGGCCACCGCGGCGCTGCGGCAAGGCAAGCCCTTTGGCCAGTTCGCCGGTGCGACTACCTATCTGGATCGTGGTCATCTGGCGGTCAAAGAGGTGGGGGCCGCGTGGGACACCGCAGTTAACTGGCGGGATTTTGGCGCGCAGATGCTGAACCTGCCGTTCTACAAGGCGATGGCCTTTACGCTGACCTATACCTTTGTGGTCACGCCACTGGTGATTATCTTTGGTTTTATGATCGCGGTGGCGGTCAATAGTGCGGTGCGCGTGGTGCGTGGCCCTTTGATATTCTTTTCGCTGCTGCCGATGATGATCACGCCGCATGTGGGCGCGCTGATCCTGTTCTGGATGGTCGATGCGCGCGGTATTGTCGGCGCGGCGCTGCAATATCTGGCGGGTGATCCGACGCTCTCGATCAAGGCGTCGACGCCGCTGATGTGGATCATGCTGATTGTCTACGGTGTTTGGCACTCGGCGCCGTTTGCATTTATTGTGTATTACGCGGGGCTACAGACGGTAAATTCCGACACGCTGGAGGCCGCGCAAATTGATGGCGCGAGCCGTGCGCAGCGCATCCGCTATGTGGTGATCCCGCACATGGCGCGACTTTGCGCGACATTAATCATGGCGAGCGGATCAAAAGCAACGTGATGTTTGCGGTCTCGGCGGCGTGCGGCGAGGCGACGCTGGCGCTGATCAGCCGGATGATCGGCGACATCAAAGCGGCAGGCACATTGACCCCGCAAGACGAATTGGGGCAGTGCTGGCATGATGACATGATCTGCTGGGGGCCGGACGGGATTGGCGCGACTTACACGATTGACCGCTATATCGAACAGCACCAGCGCCCGTTCCGCACCAAACTGCCGGACCGGCACTTCAACGGCCACCTGTGCCGCGCCGCAGATATGCGGGTCGTGGATATCTACCGGCGCGAGGGTGACAAACTTGCAGAGAACTGGATATTTATCGACATTTTGCACTTTCTGAATATGCAGGGTGTGGATGTGCTGGCGGGTTTGAAAAAGGCGCTTTAGGCACCGCTTGCCTTGGGTGCGCCCGATGTGGTCTTTTCGGGGTCAAAGCGGCGTTTGATGCGCGCACTGGGGCAGGACACATGCAATGGCGAAACCGAAAAACATCCTTTTCATCATGTTTGACCAATTGCGTCAGGATTATCTTAGCTGCTACGGACACCCGCATTTGCAGACCCCGCATATCGACCGGCTTGCCACGCGCGGCGTGCGGTTTGACAATGCCTATATCCAGTCGCCGATCTGTGGCCCATCGCGCATGTCGACCTATACCGGGCGCTATGTGCACAGCCACGGTGCCAGTTCCAACAACGTGCCCTTAAAGGTCGGCGAGCGCACGATGGGGGATTATCTGCGCGATACGGGCATGGGCTGCTGGCTGGTGGGCAAAACGCATATGGCCGCCGATGCCGAGGGCATGGCCCGTCTGGGTCTGGAACCCGACAGCGTGATCGGGGCGCGTGTGTCGGAATGCGGGTTTGATGTTTTCGAGCGTGACGACGGGATGCGGCCGGAGGGGCCGGACGGGCTTTATGATGCGACGGGTGCATTGCGCTACAATCAATACCTGCGCGACAAGGGCTATCCGGGCGACAACCCATGGCATGACCATGCCAATTCGGCCAATGACGGGGACGGAAATGTGCTGTCGGGCTGGTTTCTGAACAACAGTGATCTGCCCGCCAATATCGCCGAGCAGGACAGTGAAACCCCCTATCTGACGCGGCGCGGGATCGATTTTATCAAAAGTCAGGGCGAGGCTGCGTGGTGTTGCCATCTGTCATACATCAAACCGCATTGGCCCTATATCGTGCCCGCGCCCTATCACGATATGTATGGACCTGCGCAGTTTCTGCCCGCCGTGCGCACGTCGCAGGAACGTGCCGCGGCGCATCCGGTTTTCACCGGCATGATGAAAGCGCCGGTCAGCACCGCATTTTCGCAAGACCGCGTGCGCGACAAGGTCCTGCGCGCCTATATGGGGCTGATCAAGCAATGCGACGACCAGATCGGGGTGCTGCTTGACTGGTTGGAAGACACCGACCGCATGAAGGACACGGTGATCGTTATCACCTCTGATCATGGCGATTACCTTGGCGATCATTGGCTGGGCGAAAAGACGTTTTTCCACAATGCCGCCGTCAAGGTGCCGCTGATTGTCTATGACCCCGCGCCGCAAGCCGATGCGACCCGAGGCACCACAAGCGATGCGCTGGTCGAGGCTATTGATCTGCTGCCCACGTTTCTGGACATGGCGGGCGGTGATGCCAAGACTGTAGATCATATTCTGGAGGGGCAGTCGTTGCTGCCGCTTCTGCACGGCGGCACCGACGCACTGGCCCGCGACTATGTGTTTTGCGAATTGGACTATGCCATGCGGCCGCTGGCCGATGCGCTAAACCTGACCACCCGCGAGGCGCGCATATTCATGGTGGCCGATAAACGCTGGAAACTGATCCATTTTGAAGGCGGCTTTCGCCCGATGCTGTTTGATTTGCAAAATGACCCGCAAGAGTTGATCGATCTGGGGGCCGATGCGGCGCATGATGCGACCCGTGAGCGACTGATGGAGGCTTTGCAGCTTTGGTCGCGGCGCCCGTCCCAACGCACCACGGTTGCGACCAGCGCGCTGATGTCGGCGCGCCGCAAACCCAGCCGGACAGGGGTGGTTTTGGGGGCGGTGAGCGAGGCAGACGCGCCCGCCGATTTGACGGTCAAATATCGCGGTCGCAAAGCCCCAAAATGGGATGGCTGACAGGTAATCTATAAGCGTGACAGCGGCTTAGCGATCAAAACCTGCGGCCTGAAAATAGCGCCTGATGCAGCGTTGCACATGGTTTTCCAGCAGGGTCGCGGCATCGGTCGGGATGCTGCCAAACTCGACGCCCATGAACGCCTGAGAGACCAGCGTTTCGGGCAGCTTCACCCCCGAAAGTGCCGCCAGCAGCGCATCAAGGGCGGCGGCAACATCGGGATCGGTCCAGTAATAGCGGATGCGGTCACTATAACTGAAGCGGCGTAGGCTGGCGATTTCGGTATCAGAGCCGCTGTAGTAATCTTGCCAGTATTCGGGCTTCTGGATCATGCGTTTTTCAAGAACACTTGGCACCGACGGGCCGGTGTCCAGCCCCATATTTTGCGCGATATCAGCCAGCGCCCAGACTGCCTCGCGGAACCTAAATGTCAGTTCCGGCCCGACTTTCAGAAAGAAAAAATGCTGTGCAACCAGATCAGACAGCGCCGCTGTGGACTGGTAATCGGTCGAATGCGCCTCATAGGTCAGCGCGGGCTCAGTCAGGATGGACGCACTGAGGGGGGCTGCTTTGTCAGGGTTGAACGGAAAGATCGACGTATGGCCAAAATCCACGCCGGGTTGGGTGACAACCGACACGATCCGGTCCCATGCCGCGTCCAGACCGCGCGCTGCAAACGCTGTGCGGTGCGTCGCAATCGTCTCGTGAAACCGGTCCACCGAGGTCACATCAAGTGCATCAGGCTCAACCGTTTCACCGCCCGGGATCGGGACCTCGGTGCCGATGATATAGATCAGCTTGGCAGGGTCGGGCGCATGGGCTTCGGCAACCGCGCATAGCTCGGCAGCTCTGTCTGCAATCTGCGCAAATGTCGGGTTCCGCTCGCCGCCGCAGGCCATGCTGGCATCAAGATGGATTTTCTGAAACCCCGCCTGCACATAGTCTTTGACCAGCGCGCGGGCCTTTTGCATCGCCGCCTCGACGGGTTCGTGACGCCACGGATTGGGGCCAAGGTGATCACCGCCCAGCATCAACTGACCCATCGGCACCCCGTGTTCGGCGGCCATGCCCGTGAGCCAGACCATAAAATCCTTGGGCGTCATGCCGGTATAACCGCCGTCTTGATTCACCTGATTACACGTGGCCTCGATCACCGTGGGAAACCCGGTTTTGGCGGCAAACGACAGCACCGCGCGCAGCACATGTTCGTTGGCGGTGCAAAAACACGGCAGCCCAATGGGGTGTCCGGCCCTGTTTTGGGCGACAAGCGCTGCGATATCGATCATGGCATTGGTCCTTGGTCAGCTTGGTTGCGATCAAAGCACAAAACCCCTGCCAAAAACAATCGCCGCCTTGGGTGGCATAAAGAATTAGACTTCACCAAATGGCCCCCGTATGTTTGGACCGGTCAGGGGTGCGGGCCTTGCCTATGTGACATTGCACAGGATTAAGCCCTTAAATCAAAAGCAGAAAACGGAATACGCCATGATGCGACTTGATGGAAAATCAGCCCTGATCACAGGGGCCGCGCGCGGGATCGGCTACGGGTTTGCCGAACGCTACATCGCCGAGGGCGCCACTGTCGCGATTGCCGATGTCAACTTTGACGCCGCCACTGCCGCCGCCACCACGCTGGGCGCGGGGGCCTATCCGGTCGCGATGGATGTCAGTTCTCAGGCCAGTATCGATGCGGCGATCCGATCCGTTGTGAGCCATGCGGGCAAACTGGATATTTTGATCAATAACGCGGCATTATTCGATGCATCGCGCACCGTGGACATCACCCGCGCCAGTTTTGACAAGCTATATGCGGTCAATGTCGCGGGCACATTGTTCACGATGCAAGCTGCCGCACGACAGATGGTGCGCCAGGGCCACGGCGGCAAAATCATTAATATGGCGTCCCAAGCAGGGCGGCGGGGCGAGGCTTTGGTGGCGGTCTATTGCTCGACCAAGGCGGCGGTGATTTCTGTAACGCAATCGGCGGGTCTGGACCTGATCAAGGACGGGATCAACGTCAATGCCATCGCACCGGGTGTTGTGGACGGCGCGCATTGGGACCATGTCGATGCGATGTTCGCCAAGCTGGAGGGAAAACCCTTGGGCCAGAAAAAGGCGGAAGTCGCCGCAAGCGTGCCTGCGGGGCGGTTTGCGGTGCCCGATGATTTGACTGGCATGGCGGTATTTCTGGCGTCAAAAGATGCGGATTATGTCGTGGCCCAAACCTATAATGTCGATGGCGGTCAATGGATGAGCTAAGCGCGCTTGGCATCGAGGTCTGACCCTGCTGCGTGATCCAAAAAAAATTGTAAGGCTATGTAAAAGGAAGAAAAAATGGCAAAAATCGCATTCTTGGGACTGGGAGTCATGGGTTATCCGATGGCGGGATACCTGCGTGCTGCGGGGCGTGATGTCACGGTCTACAACCGGACCACCGCAAAGGCAGAGGCATGGGTCGCGCAACACGGGGGGGCGCTGGCACAGACGCCGCGTCTGGCCTGTGAAGGTGCTGATTTTGTGATGGCCTGCGTGGGCAACGACAACGATTTACGCGGGGTCTGTCTGGGCGAGGATGGTGCATTTGGCGGCATGGCAGAGGGCAGTATCTTTGTTGACCATACCACCGTGTCGGCGGCGGTGACCCGCGCGTTATACGAGGCGGCCGAGACCCGCGGGATTGCGTTTATCGACGCGCCGCTTTCGGGCGGACAGGGTGGTGCCGAGAGCGGCCAGTTGTCGGTGATGTGCGGCGGCGATCAGGCGCCTTACGACAAGGCTGCACCGGTGATCGCTGCCTACGCAAAAATGTGCCGCCACATCGGGGATAGCGGTGCGGGGCAGATGACCAAAATGTGCAACCAGATCGCGATTGCGGGCGTGGTGCAAGGGCTGTCAGAGGCGCTGCATTTTGCGCAAAAGGCAGGATTGGACGGCGCGGCGGTGGTCGAGGTGATCAGCCAAGGGGCCGCCGGAAGCTGGCAAATGTCCAATAGATACAAGACCATGCTGGCAGACGAGTTTGATCATGGCTTTGCCGTGGACTGGATGCGCAAGGATTTGGGGATCTGTCTGGATGCCGCTGACGAGAACGGTGCGAGCTTGCCGCTGACGGCCTTGGTCGACCAGTTTTACAAAGACGTGCAAAAGCTGGGCGGCGGGCGCTGGGACACCTCGTCGCTGCTCAAGCGCTTGCAGGCGATGGGCTAGATTAACGTGGCGATATGGCGGAGCGCGAGGCTGTAGCCTTGGGTTCCGCAGCCTGCGATGACGCCTTGCGCGCGTGCAGAGACGAACGAATGATGGCGAAACGCCTCGCGCCCATGAATGTTCGAAATATGCACTTCGATCACCGGACCGTCATAGGTATTAAGCGCGTCCAGAATGGCTACGGACGTATGCGAATAGGCCGCCGGGTTGATGATAATACCGGCGGATGTTTCGCGCGCGGCGTGGATCATATCGACCAATGCCCCTTCGGAATTTGATTGCTGAAACAGAACTTTAAGCCCTATTTCAGCGCCGAGTGCAGTGACTTCACCCTCGACATCACCAAGCGTTTTGACCCCGTATTTTTCCGGCTCGCGCTGACCCAGCAGGTTCAGGTTTGGCCCGTTCAGGACAGTGATCAATTTCGCCATTGGGCCGCTCCCGGGTTGCGTATGTGCCATAGTCATAAGGCGCGAAGGGACTGCATATCAATGGGTTTGGGGCAATTGGTTTTCACCATTGGCAAAAATGCAGCGCAGAGATATCGGGAAGGTCACCAATGGCAGTCCGTACGGCTGCCCCTTTTCATAGGCTAGCGTTGGCAAGCATTATTGCTGCCACAAAAAATATGTAACTAATTGTTTTTAAATATATATAACATATATTGAATTGCTAAAATCCTTGCTAGCTGCCTAATAAGCAGCTATATTTTGGGCAAGCGCACCTAAAAGGCATAACTTATGGAGCACCCTCCTAAGCAACCCACCATCAAGCAGAGAGAGGATGCAACGGGCCTCTTCGCTGCGGGCAACACCTTAGGCAGAGGAGCACCAAGAAAGTTTGCAGGCCCTGAGCCGCTCTGGGAAGCCTTTTGTGATTACTTGGCGTACATCGAAGCCAACCCAATCCAAGTCGAAAAGATATTTAGCGCTAATGCGGGCATAGTTCGCACGCAGGTCAACAGGCCCCGCCCACCAACTTGGAAAGGTCTCGCTGTATTCCTTGGCGTTGGTTCTAGCGTGGTTTCTTATTGGCGAACGAAACGAAAAGACCTGAAAGATGTCACGGAGATGATGCAAAATGCGATGTTTGCCATAAAGTTTGAATTGGCTGCTGCTGGATTGCTTAACCCATCAATCATCGCACGCAAGCTAGGCCTAGCTTATAAGCAGCAAATCTCTGCAACAACTACAGCCTCACCGCAAAACACGCGCAACATTAAAAATCTAATACATCCCGATGATCCAGACCCGCTCGCGGAAATGGGCCGATCGTGCCATTCGACACGAAGGGCGGAAAGTTGACTTTCGCTGCAACGCAGCAGAGAAGCGCTCGGGCCGCTTTAGCGGACTTTCAGATATGGGTTTTCTTATGGGGAATTTTGATGATCAACGCCGAACAAGCGATGCCGCAATTCGGCTCGGAGACCACGCGCCGCCAGATGTTTGTGCTGCATGATGGATCGAACGGCGTGCGGCTAAAGTGGATTGAGCGGCCCGACGAAAAGCTGCTGATCCTATACACCGAGAACTCTGCTAGCTACCGGCCAGAAACTGTCAAAGTTGCCGCGATAAATGCACTGCGGATACTGGGGCAGGTGGTCTGGTGGGGACATACCGAGCGTGGGTGAGGCGCTGGACCTAACTGTAGGTTGCACACGCATAGGATTCGATTGACACCCTCGGATGAAGCCGTAAGTTGTCTGCCAATGTCGGGTGGGGTTTGTTGTGAGCCGGAAGCGGAGATAAATTGAGACGAGTAACTAGTAAGCGAAATTTGGGTAGATGCCTTGCGGCCTTTTACTTGCTGGGGACTGTGGCACAAGCAGAATCTCGCGAATGCCTGAATGCGCAGGTCGCGTTGTCTTCAACGCCTGAGATGTTGGCCGGTGCGACACCATGCAACGTAATCATAGAGAGTTTTCTAATAGGTAATGACATACGGTATGACCCCGATTGGTCTGCGAGTATTTCCAAGGGAGCTGAATATCCTTACTATATTCAAACCCGAACCTACATGAGGCATAAGGACGAGCTGGACGCTCTCGACCGGTCGGTTCTTATTGTATCTGCAATGGCGCTTTTGGGCAACGCGACCCCAAGGCGGCGGGCGCTTTACAATATGTACTTTAGTGTAGAGCTTTGGAACGCCGATTCGGAATCTGGACCCTCGCACAGAAAGTTCTTGGACTTAGCAATTTTGGTGAACAATGAAATTGGTCAAATTTATGACCAAGACGCCCTCATATGCCTCGTTGAATCGGACATACCTATCGTAACAATCGACGAGGTACTTGCATCTAATTTTTATAAAGCCTGTTTGGAGTAACAAGTGCAAATCATTATAGCTTTTTTACCCGATGAAAAAATTTCACTGCGCCTATCAGAGACGGATTTGCGACCAGATACCATACGTGGTCTGTCGGATCCGAATACCAGAAGTCCTCTGTCGGTGTCGCGGGCAAGTGATAATCGCAAAGCAGTCGAATCTTTTTTCGAAGATGCTGCAGTAAGTGGCCTAGTTGCTGAGAGACTTGTTGAAGAAGAGAATAAGTATAACCTGCTCGTCGACAGTCTAGCGACATCAGAAATGACCTGAGCCCCTAAAACTCCTCCAAATTTGTGTAGAGTCCGCCCAACAAAAGGACGGACAAATGAAGGCACGATTTACGGACGAACAGATCATAGGTATGATCAAAGAGCAGGAATCTGGTGAGAAGACCGCTGATGTATGTCGGCGGCACGGGATCAGTTCAGCGACGTTTTATAAATACAAATCGAAGTATGGTGGCATGGAGCCGTCGGACGCGAAGCGGTTGCGGGCTTTGGAGGACGAGAACGGAAAGCTC